>Ga0209075_1000682_pt1 | contig 32926 bp, 26 predicted proteins | sample Stecom2011_FD_187523 | JGI IMG/M metagenome (GOLD analysis project Ga0209075, IMG submission 187523) | Agricultural soil microbial communities from Utah to study Nitrogen management - Steer compost 2011 (SPAdes) (version 2) | ecosystem: Environmental > Terrestrial > Soil > Agricultural land...
CGATTTAAAGTTCGGATTCGACAAAGCCGTGCTTCTTGACCAGCCCGTCCAATTCAACAAGTTGCGCGAGCAACGCCTCCATACGGCTCAGCGGCCAGGCGTTGGGCCCGTCCGAAAGCGCTTTATCGGGATTTGGATGAGTCTCCATGAACAGACCGGAAATCCCCGCTCCGACCGCTGCGCGCGCCAATACCGGAACGTGTTCACGCTGCCCGCCCGATACCGTGCCCTGCCCACCCGGCAATTGCACCGAATGGGTCGCATCGAAAACCACCGGGCAGGCCGTATCGCGCATGATCGCGAGCGAACGCATGTCCGTCACAAGATTGTTGTAACCGAACGAGACACCGCGCTCGCAGACCATGATGCTGTCTGCCCCACCGCTCGCCTCTTTCGCTTTGGCGACAACGTTTTTCATGTCCGACGGCGCAAGAAACTGTCCTTTCTTGATATTGACCGGCTTGCCCGCAGAGGCGACCGCGCGGATGAAATCGGTTTGGCGACACAGGAAGGCAGGCGTCTGCAATACGTCCACCGCCGCCGCCGCAGCGGGCACTTCCTCAACGGTGTGTACGTCGGTGAGCACCGGCACGTCGAGACGCTCTCGCACATCGGCGAGAATTTCCAGCCCCTTTTCCATGCCCAGCCCCCGAAACGAGGTACCGGAGCTCCGATTGGCCTTGTCATAGGAGGATTTGTAAATGAACGGCATATGGAGACGTTCGCACATTTCCTTCAATGCCCCGGCCGTATCGAAGGCCATGTCACGCGATTCGATCACGCACGGTCCTGCGATCAGGAACAACGGCCGATCAAGACCGACTTCGAATCCACACAGTTTCATGTCTCGCCCGTCCTTGTTTCGCGTGCGGTGATCGCTGCTCTGAGATAAGCAGAAAACAGCGGATGACCGGTACGCGGATTGGAGGTGAATTCTGGATGAAACTGGCAGCCGACAAACCACGGATGATCCGGCAGCTCAACCATTTCACACAGATCAAGGTCGCCCGAACGCCCGGCGACACGCAAACCTTTTTCTTCGAGCTGCGGCAACAGCTCATTATTCACTTCATAGCGGTGACGGTGGCGCTCAATGATTTCGGCTTTGCCATAAATTTCACGCGCAAGTGAGCCGTCAGCAAGATGACACAGCTGTCCGCCCAGCCGCATCGTGCCTCCCAGATCGGAATCTTCTGAACGCTTCTCGATCTTGCCGCTGTAATCCTGCCATTCGGTGATCAGCCCAATCACCGGATAACGCGCCGCCGTATCGAATTCAGTCGAATGTGCGCCTTCCAGACCGGCCACATGACGCGCAAATTCGACCACGGCGAGCTGCATTCCAAGACAGATGCCCAGGTAAGGAATGCGATTCTCACGCGCATGGCGGATCGCGGCAATCTTGCCTTCGGTGCCCCGTTTCCCGAAACCGCCAGGAACGAGAATCGCGTCCATGTTTTTGAGCACGCCACAACCGTCGCTTTCAATGCTCTCCGAGTCGATGTAATGGATGTTTACCTGCGACTCAGTATGCATGCCCGCGTGATTCAACGCTTCGATGAGCGACTTGTACGATTCCGTCAGATCCACATATTTTCCGACGAAGGCAATGTCGACTTCAGTTTTTGGGTGCTCCAGCGCATCGACCAGGCGTTCCCAAACTGACAGATCCGCCGGTCGGGCGAGAATGTCGAGCTTGTGACAGACGATCTGGTCGAGCATCTGATCGTGCAACATGCTCGGAATCTTGTAGATCGAGTCGGCGTCCAGACACTCAATGACCGCTTCAGGCTGCACATTGCAGAACAACGCGATCTTGCGCCGTTCATCCTGCGGAATTTCGCGATCGGCGCGGCACAGCAGAACATCGGGCTGAATACCGATTTCGCGCAACTCCTTGACTGAATGCTGAGTCGGTTTGGTCTTGAGCTCGCCCGCGGTGGGGATATACGGCAGCAACGTGAGATGGATGAAGCAGGTTCCGTTCGGCCCCTCCTCGAACCCCATCTGGCGGATGGCTTCCAGGAAAGGGAGCGATTCGATGTCCCCCACCGTACCGCCCACCTCAATGATGGCAACCTCGGCCCCTTTGGCGCCGCGTTTAACGTGTTCCTTGATCTCATCAGTGATGTGCGGGATCACCTGCACCGTCTTGCCAAGGTACTCGCCACGCCGTTCTTTTTTGATGACCGACTCATAAATCTGGCCGGTAGTGAAGTTGTTGTGTTTGCTCATCCGCGCGCTGGTAAAGCGCTCGTAGTGGCCTAGATCGAGGTCCGTCTCGGCGCCGTCTTCAGTAACGAAGACCTCGCCGTGCTGAAACGGACTCATCGTGCCCGGATCCACGTTAATGTATGGATCCAATTTCAGATGAGTAACTCGGATGCCGCGCGATTCAAGAATCGCGCCCAAGGACGCGGCAGCGATACCCTTGCCAAGGGAGGACACCACACCGCCGGTAACAAAGACGTATTTGGTCATGGGAATGCGACGACTGGAAAGCCGAATGATAACCGATGCCCCCCTTCTCGAGAAGCCGGACGCGTTCACAGACACGAACAGAAACACGCTCGCATGGCCGTAAACACACCTGAGTTCTATCCTAAGGCTTACCTTGAATTCATCAGAGTCTCCGTCAGTGCCCGTTTCGCTACCGGCCCGTCTCCTGCCCTGGTTACTGTTTCCGCTGTTCGTACTCGCCGCGTTCGTCGTCGAGCACAGTTTCGCGCCGCTCCCTCAATCGCTCGATCATCACGCGTTCGCCGACGCGCGCAATCTCGCGAACGTTCCCAATTTCATGGACGTTTTCAGCAATCTTGCCATGATTATTCCGGCGATCGCCGGACTTGGGCTCACACTCAGTCGCGGCGGCGTGTTTTTCACGCTCAGTGAGCGTGCTTTTGCCCTGATCTTCTTCGCCGCGCTTGCCATCACCGCTGTGGGATCGACCTGGTACCACCTGGCGCCGAACGACGAACGCCTGCTGTTTGATCGTCTACCCCTTGCGCTGGCCTTCACCGCGTATATCTCCTGGCTCATTGTCGAGCGCATCCGCCCCCATCCAGGCGGCATCGCGATGTTGCTGCCGTGGCTCGCAGCCGGTCCGGCCTGCGCTCTGTGGTGGTATGCGGGTCCAGCTGGAAACGATCTGCGGTTCTATCTTCTTCTCTACGGCACGATCCTGACGCTTGCACCCTGGTTAATGCTCCTGCGCACCCCGTATGACCTGAAGGGCCGACATTGGGCCGCGTATTTCGCCTTCGTTCTGGCGCTGATCTGCGACCGTTTGGATCATGTGATTCACGCTCTGCTTGGCGGTCACCTCAGCGGCCATACTCTCAAGCATCTGTTGGCCGGACTGGCCGTTTTTCTGCTTGCCAACATGCTGGCACAACGGAGCGAACCTTCGGCCACGGCAGAAAACTTAGCTCAGTCGCGTTAATCAGTGCAGGGCCTGACAGCCTCTTCCAGCAAAGCCAGCCGCCCCGGGACCAAGGCATCCTTCAACGCACTGATCCGCAGGATGTGCGCCAATGAAGGATGATCGGGATGCGCAATCAAGCAGCCCGTTTCGAGCAGACCACGATGCACTTGCCCGGCGAGTTCGGCGTCAGGAAGACGCACGGCAACAAAATTGGTGGCGCTTGGCAGCACCTCCGCCCCCAGCGCGGAAAAATACGCGGCGAGCCGTTGCCGACGCTCCTTCACTGCGCAGACATGCTCTTTCACCTCTGCCGGATGATCGAGCACTACCTCCGCCGCAATCAGGCTCAGGTTCGAGACCGCGTAATGAATACGGACCTTCCTCATCACGTCCAACGTTTCGGGTTCGGCAATGGCGTAACCGACTCGCATGCCGGCCATGCCATGAGCCTTGGACAGCGTGCGGAGCCGAATCACACCGGGGAGCACGCGACGAGCAAAGGGGCTGTCTGCGTCGTCGCGAAAATCGTGATACGCCTCATCGAGCAGGAGCCAGCAGTCTTCCGGCAGCGCTTCGCGCAAGGCGGCCACGGCAGAATCATCGTGCAGGTGGCCGCTGGGATTATCGGGGTTGGCCAGATAGACCAGACGCGCCCGATGTTTACGGGCCGTTTTCACCAGTGCATCAAGATCCGGTGCCAGACATCCCGGCGCTTCCACATAAGGCGTTTCGATCAGTCTGCAGCCATGCCCGCGCGCAAAATAAGCAAACGCGGGATACGTTCCAGCCGTGGCCACCACGCATTCTTCAGCGGTGACTACGGCGCGTAGCACCAAGGCGATGAGACTATCAGCACCCGCATCGACCAACAGGCTGTCGAGCGCAAAGCCGTGCAAACGCTGCAAGCGTTGTCGCACCCCCAGCGCTTCAGCATCCGCATAACAAGAGACATGCTCCACCATCGCGTCGCCGAAATGGGCGCGCAAGGCGCGATGCGGCATGTCGAGCCCTTCATTGGACCCCAGGCGATGCGAAATTTCACGCCCAATACGCCGTTCGATCGCCTTGACGCCAGGAAAAGGATTATGAGGGCCATCGCCCAACAGATGAGGCGGAAACTGTGCCATTCGCGCTTCCCGTATGAATTGGACAATCAAAGTCTGTCCACGTGTACCACGACGCCCCCACTGAACCAAAAATCGGGCATCACTGCGTGACATGGCCAAAACCGCGTGTCCACCGCGCGTGAGCCAGGCACGCCCCCTGTGCAGAGCCCGGCATGGCATGCTGAATGAACAGTGCTTGTCGCACCAGGATCTCCGGCCTCGAATACGCCCGCGCCCCTGTCGGCCGATTCAAACCCTTTACCCCTAAAAGAACTGCACCACACCCGTTACACTGCAGCTTAAACCGCCGGGAAACGCATGGAAGACGAAAGGATGGAATTCGACGTACTCGTCGTCGGCGCCGGCCCGGCCGGACTCGCTGCGGCGATTCGTCTCGCGCAACATGCCCGCAACGCTGACAGCAAGATCTCTATTTGCGTCCTCGAAAAAGCGCCTGAGCCCGGCGCGCACACCTTGTCGGGGGCGGTCATGGACCCGCGTGCGCTGGATGAATTGCTGCCCGGTTGGCGCCATCGCGCGCCGGACATAACGCCCGTCACAAAAAACGAATTTCTGTTTCTCACCCCCACCTCCGCGCGCCGCATACCGCACGCCCTGCTGCCTGCCTGCTTCAAAAATGACGGCAATCTGATCGTCCGCCTCGGTCACATCGTCAAGTGGCTCGCAGATGAAGCCGAAGCGCTGGGCGTGGAGATTTACACCGGCTTTAATGCGGCCGAACTCGTGATCGAAGAAGACACCGTGCGCGGCGTCCTCACAGGCGAGATGGGCCTCAAACACGATGGGAGCCGCGGTCCGCAATACCAGCCGGGCATGAAGCTGAGGGCGCGCTACACCCTGCTCGCTGAAGGAAGTAGAGGCCATCTCGGTAAACGGGCGGAAGAATATTTCAGCCTGCGCACGGACCAAGACCCTCAACACTATGCAATCGGCCTGAAAGAGCTGTGGGAAATCGCGCCTGACCATCATCATCCTGGCCTCGTCACCCACACCGCTGGCTGGCCGCTCACCTCCGACACTCATGGCGGCGGCTTTATGTATCATCTCGACAACGGACTCGTCGCGACCGGCTTCGTCGTCGGGCTGGAGTACTCCAATCCCTGGCTCTCACCGTTTCGGGAGTTTCAGCGTTTCAAGACGCACCCTGCAATTCGAGCCCTGTTCGAAAGCGGCACTCGCATCGCCTATGGGGCGCGTGCAATCACGGACGGCGGGCTGCAATCGCTGCCCAAACTCATCTTTCCGGGAGGCGCCTTGATCGGAGACGATGCAGGCTTTCTCAATGCCTCCCGCAACAAAGGCGTCCATACCGCGATCAAATCCGGGATGCTTGCGGCCGATGCAGCTTTTGAAGCCATGCAAAACAAGCGCGCGGGTGATGAACTCACGAGCTATCCCCAGCGCGTTCAAAACAGCTGGCTGCACGCGGAACTGCAACGCGCCCGAAACTTCAAGCCTCTGATGAAAAAAGGAATATGGATGGGCAGCCTGCTGTTCGGCGTGGATCAGCTCATGCTGCGCGGCAAGGCTCCATGGACCTTTCACCGGCGCACGGCCGACCACCTTTCATTGCGCCCGGCCAGCGAGGCCGTGCGCATCGCGTACCCCGCACCGGACGGCCGGGTGAGCTTTGATCTGCCTTCGTCCGTCTTTCTTTCCAACACTCACCATGAAGAAGATCAGCCGTGTCATCTTCGACTGGCGGATTCAACAATACCGGTCGCCTTCAATCTCACGCACTACGCGGCACCGGAGCAGCGTTACTGCCCCGCCGGCGTATATGAAATTGTTGAAAACGCTGTCTCCTCACGGCTGCAAATCAACGCGCAAAACTGCGTGCACTGCAAAGCCTGTGATATCAAAGACCCGCTGCAAAACATCGAATGGGTGCCGCCTCAAGGAGGTGAGGGGCCCATTTATTCAGGAATGTGAAGGTTGTCCGATCAGGGGTATTCTTCACGGACAACCACCATCAAAAAGCGGGGTTCGCCTGCAAACAGCTCACAATGCAAAGAGTGAATTGCGCGAAACCGGGCTCCCTCGCCTACGAAAATGCCCCAAAAATCCGCCAAACGTTGCGGCCTGCGCTTTCATTGACGCGCACATACAGCCGTCTTCCAGCCATCAATGTCCAGAATGGTCGTGCCGCTGCGTCAACGCGCGGACTTCGGCTTCGATATCCAACGTTTGTTCGCCTTCAGCGCTTTCGAAGACCAAAGTGAGCGGAATGGTATCCCCTTCTTTTGCCTGTTCGACCAGACCGATCAGCATGACGTGAAAACTACCGGGTCTGAGTTCAACCGGCTCACCCGCCGTCAGCTCAATCGTATCGACGGAACGCATGCGCATGACATCGTCTTCCATTTCCATCGTGTGCAGCTCAACCGTTTCCGCAGCCGGGGAACGCACTTCGAGCAGACGCGCGTCAACATCCGAAGTGATCGTCATGAACGCGCCTGTACTTTGCTGTTGCGGGACGGTTGAACGCACCCACGGATTGTCAATATCCACTTCAGCAAACGCAGGTGTGGCCAAGGACAGGCCAAACAAAACAGTGGCCAACAGAACAGTTTTTTTCATCGGGATTCTCAACTCTGCAAGATAAAAACAGCTAAAGGAAAATTTCTCGAACGATCTGTACGCTCAGTGTATACGGATGCGAGAGATGAAAAAACGAAAGCCAAACGCAAAAATTCCTGTGCGGAGGCTTCCGCACAGGAATTCGATTTTCCAACCGAACTACGCGATCAGTTTGCGGGAACGTCTTCCTCAGTCGAGTCGTGCGGCTCGCCAGCGTTCTCGACGCTTTCACGCGCAGCCTCTTCCGCATCTTCCACTACTTCGTCGACTTTCTCGCCAAAGCGCTCGCCCGGCCCTTTTCCATCGACCTCTTCAGCCATTTCCTCGGTGGTCTCTTCGTCCATCAGCATGCTGTTATCGGGCTGATCCTGAGCGTCAAGGCCCGGGTTGGTGTCACCTTGAATGCCACCCACCGGCTGATCAACCTGCCCATCCATCTGATCGGCCGTACCGGTATCACGATCGACCTGTTCTGTTTCAGGATCCGAGCAAGCGACCAGAACAAAAAACGGCACGGCCATCAGGGCCGGCAGAACACGAGTGCGAATTTTCATGATTTCCTCCTTGCTGTTTGATGTTTTTACGGCGTGCAGTTTACCTGTTACAACGCCGGCTATGCGATCGGGTTACAAAGCGATCGTCTTGGTTACATTTTGCTCTGTCTCACACGACAGTTCAGTTACGTCCCGCATCTGGCGCAACAGAGCCTCCAAAATGCACCCTTAAAATGTGCCCATCACGGCCACAAAAATCAAATGGAATAAAAAGCCCGTCCCGACTGTAGCGGGACGGGCTGAGCCTGATCCTCAAGGGCTGCGCTCAAACTGCGCTCTGGCCCGTGAACAACGAGATAACAAGCAATATGAGAAAGATAAAAAACAGGACTTTCGCGATGCCCGCTGCGGTGCCGGCCACACCTGAAAAACCGAGGACACCAGCAACAATCGCGATGACAAGGAACAGCAGGGTCCAACTCAACATGGCTAAGCCTCCCGCATCAGTTGGTCACGTTATCCACAGCTTCGTCGATTTCTTCGCCTGCCTTTTCGGCCGGGCCATCTGGCTCGATCGTGTCTTTGATACTCTCGGCGGCTTCATCGAGTTTTTCACCCGCTTGTTCGGCTGGACCAGGTTCGTCGCAGCCAACCACAAGCAAAGCCAGTGGTACAACCATCAAGGTCAGTAACCTGCGTACCTGTTTTCGCATGAACATTCTCCTTCGAGATAAGACGTTTTCATGCTAACAGCACAATCACAATAAAAACGCTGTCATTTACATTCCGAAAGGGCCCAACGAGTTCGCTTACATTCGTACGCACTCTATTAACCCAACCACACCCGCGCGTTGCGGAACATTCGCATCCAGGGAGCATCCTCACCCAATGTAGCCGGCGCCCAGCTCATTTGTACCGTGCGGGCAGTACGTTCCGGGTGCGGCATCATGATCGTGAAACGTCCATCGGAGGTCGTGAAACCGGTCAGACCATCAGGGGAGCCGTTCGGGTTGGCCGGATATTTCTGCGCCGGTACGCCATGATTGTCGATGTACCGAATCGTCGCCAACGCATTCGCGCGAGCCTCTTCAGACGTGAATACCGCGCGTCCTTCACCATGACTGACGACGATCGGCATACGGCTGCCGGCCATGCCCTGGAAGAAAATCGACGGGTTGTCGATAATTTCCGTCATCACGAAGCGCGCTTCAAACTGCTCACTCCGGTTGCGCTGGAAAGTCGGCCAGTGCTGCGCTCCGGGGATGATCTGCGCGAGGTGGGCCATCATCTGACAGCCGTTGCACACGCCAAGCGCAAACGTGTCCGGACGACCGAAAAAGCGCTCGAAGGCTTCACGCAATTTCGGATTGAACAGGATGGATTTGGCCCACCCCTGCCCGGCTCCCAAGACGTCGCCATAGGAAAAACCGCCGCATGCAGCAAAGCCGTGGAAATCGGCAAGATCGTGACGTCCTGTTTGCAAGTCGGACATATGCACATCAAACGGCGCAAAGCCCGCACGTTCAAAGGCGGCCGCCATTTCAGCCTGTGAATTCACGCCTTGCTCGCGCAAAATCGCAATTTTTGGCCGACTCCCGCGAGCGATCATCGGCGCGGCAACATCCTCGGAAGGGTCGAAGCTCAGCGCCACGGACAAACCGGGGTCATCAGTATCGGCCAAAGCGTTGAATTCCTCACGCGCACATTCGGCATCGTCGCGCAGCTCCGCCATGCGATAGCTGGTTTCGGACCATGCCTGCAAGAGTTCTACGCGTGTCGCCTCGAACACCAATTTCGCGTTGCGACGCAGGCGAATCGAATCAAGCGCATTGGGCTCGCCGATGAAATGGTAATCCAGCCCCGCCGCACGCAGCGCCTCCGCCACACGAGCGCGGTCTTCGCGACGAATCTGCACCACCGCGCCAAGCTCCTCGGCAAACAGGGCTTTGAAAATGTTGTCGTTGAAACGGCCCTTGAGCGTATCGGGCTGTTTTTCGAGGCCGTCAACGTCGTTGCTGTGAGCGTCATAACAGACGGTATCGAGAACGATCGACAGGCCACATTTCGAGGCAAAAGCCATCTCGACCAGCGTCGCAAACAGACCTCCGTCGCTGCGGTCATGATAGGCCAGTAACAGCTCGTCACGGCGCAACCGCTGGATCAGCTCAAAGAAGGTTTTGAGTGTTTCCGGCGCGACATCCGGCGCCTCTTCACCCACCGAGCCATACACTTGTGCCAACGCGGAAGCGCCCAAACGGTTGGCACCATGACCGAGATCGATCAGCAGGAGTTCGGTTTCGAGCCCCTCTTCCAGCACCAGTTGCGGGGTCAGCGTGCGACGCACATCGACAACCGGTGAAAAAGCCGTGACCACCAGCGACAAGGGCGAAACGACTTCTTTGTCTTCGCCGTTTTCCTGCCAGGCACTACGCATCGACAGCGAATCCTTGCCCACCGGAATTGCGAGTCCGACATGCTGACAAAAAGTCGATACGGCCTCGACCGTGTCGAAAAGCTTCGCGTCCTCACCGCGATGGCCGGCAGCGGCCATCCAGTTGGCAGACAGTTTGACTCGACCGATCGCGGGGATATCCGCGGCGGCGAGGTTGGTCATCGCTTCGCCCACCGCCATGCGGCCTGAAGCTTGTGCATCCAGGCAGGCCAACGGCGTACGCTCGCCCATCGCAAAAGCCTCGCCGTGATACGCGCGGAAATCCATGGAGGTCACGGCCACATCAGCCACCGGAATCTGCCACGGACCCACCATCTGGTCACGCGCGGTCAGCCCGCCAACGGAGCGGTCGCCAATGGTGATGAGAAAGTTCTTGCTCGCAACCGTTGGCAAACGCAAGACGCGAAAGGCGGCTTCGCGCACATCAAGGTCGGTGAGATCGAAGGGCGGCAGATGGACTGCGCGGCGAGAAACATTGCGCGTCATCTTCGGCGTCTTGCCGAGCAAGACCTGCATTTCCATATCGACCGGACGGTTTTCAAAATGACGGTCCGTTACTGTCAGGCGACCATCGTCCGTGGCTTCGCCGAGCACCGCGAACGGACAGCGTTCACGCTCGCAGATTGCACGAAAATCAGCCAGACGCTCGGGCGCAACGGCCAGAACGTATCGCTCCTGGGATTCGTTGCTCCAGATTTCCCGAGGACTCATGCCGGGCTCTTCGATATGCACTTCACGCAGTTCGAAGCGCGCGCCCAGATGCGCCGAATCAGCGAGTTCCGGCATGGCGTTGGAGAGCCCGCCGGCACCGACGTCATGAATCGACAAAATCGGATTGTTGCCACCCTGCTGCCAGCACGTATCGATCACCTCTTGGCAGCGGCGCTGAATTTCGGGGTTGCCGCGTTGAACCGAGGCAAAATCGAGGTCCGCCGTGTTGGTGCCCGTCGCCATGCTCGAAGCCGCACTGCCGCCCAAACCAATGGACATGCCTGGACCGCCAAGCTGAATCAACAGCGTTCCCGGCGAAAATTCGATTTTGAGCGATTGCTCGTCCTGAATGTTGCCGAGACCACCCGCGATCATGATGGGCTTGTGATACCCGCGCACCTCACCCGCGATTTTCTGCTCGAACGTGCGGAAATAACCGGTGAGATTCGGACGTCCGAATTCGTTGTTGAACGCCGCCCCGCCCAACGGCCCTTCAATCATGATATCGAGTGCGGAAGCGATGCGTTCCGGCTTTCCGTTGTCCTCTTCCCACGGTTGGGAAAAGCCCGGAATATTGAGGTTCGACACGGAAAAACCGGTCAGCCCGGCCTTCGGACGCGAGCCTCGACCGGTCGCGCCCTCGTCACGGATTTCACCGCCCGAACCGGTCGCTGCGCCCGGAAACGGCGATATTGCGGTGGGGTGGTTATGGGTTTCAACCTTGGCAATGATGTGTGTCAGATCGCGCTGGTAACGCCATTCACCGTCGCTGGCGGGAAACAGAAGATCGGCCTCCGCGCCCTCAATGACCGACGCATTGTCGGAGTACGCGACGACGGTGCCCTCGGGATGTGCCTTGTGCGTCTCGCGGATCATGCCGAACAAGGTCTTGTCCATTGGCGTGCCGTCGACCACCCAGTCGGCGTTGAAAATCTTGTGACGACAGTGTTCGGAGTTGGCCTGCGCGAACATCATCAGTTCGACGTCGGTCGGGTCGCGTTGGATGCGACTGAAGTAGTCGAACAAATAGTCGACTTCATCTTCGGACAGCGCCAGACCGAGTTCGGTGTCGGCCTCCAGCAACGCTGCGCGCCCCTTCTCCAGTATGGCGATGGTGGTCAGCGGCTGGGGCGCATAATGATGAAAGAGCGCGTCGGCCTCTGTCAGCGTGGCGAGCACCGATTCAGTCATGCGATCGTGCAGCAGCGGCGCCAGCAATGCACGCTCGTCGGCGCTCAAGTCTCGCAAACCCGGAAACGTCCACTGAATGCCGCGCTCAACCCGCACGAGTTTGTTGAAGCCACACTGGTGTGCGATGTCGGTCGCTTTCGACGACCACGGCGAAATCGTGCCGAGGCGCGGAACGGTGACAAGCGCGGCCCCATCCGTGGTGTCCGCCATTTCCTCCGCATCGAGCAACTCGCACAAATGCGTCCTTTCAGACGCTGTCAGCGAATCTCTACATTCAATGAAAAAACAGTATGTAGCCGTGATGCGTCGAACCTCAGGAACGCATTCGACAACAGCAGGTAGGAGACGCGCGAGACGCGCAGAAGAAAATGCCGCGCCGCCGCGCAGCCTGAGAATTTCGGTCATCGAGAGGGCCGGAGAAAACAACGCAGCCGGCCCCAATGGCCCGCCGCCAAAGGCGCACATTATACAGGGCCTATCTCCATTCGCCTTAATCCTTGCCGACCTGTTTTCGCAGGTCCGGGCCAGACAGACTCAGAAGGCTTCCATCTTGACGGGATTCAGCGCCCTTTGACGGCTTCTTCCATCAATTCCGGCTCACCTCTTTCGGCTCCGCTGACAAGTTCTTCCACGTGCGTCTCGGAAAAAACGGCCGCCGGAGTCGGTTCCTTTGCCTGCTCTTCTTCGGCAACACACGTCAGATTGCCGTCGACAACGGCTCCACACGCCATCTGCAACTGGCGATAACGCACATTGCCGGAGATCTTCGCATTGGACTGCAACTCAAGGAAATGCTCCACCTCGATGTCACCGACTATGGTGCCGTTGATCACTGCGTCATACACCTTGGCATTCCCCGCGATGCTGCCGTTCGCGCTCAGCACGATCAGGCTTTTGCCGCCCGGTGTGCCGGAAACATTCCCTTCGATGCGTCCATCAATTCGAAGCCCGCCAGAAAAATGCAGATCCCCCACGACCTGTAGGTTGTCTGCAATCAGGCTGGAGAGCTTGGTGCTTTCAATCGCGCCCTTCTTTTTCCGGCCGCCTCCGAACATATCTCACTCCATTTTCGTGGACTATCATTTCGCATCGTCGGCAGCAGCGGCTTTGACGAACTCCAGCTCTTCGCGCAATTGCTGGTTGCGCTCTGTCAGCGCCTGCACTTTTCCTTCCAGCTCTTCGCGCGTGGCCGTCGCGATATCAAGATCGGTGCGGACGCCTTTAAGCGCCGCATGAATTTCCTCGCGCTCCAGCCGAGCCTCCTGCAAATACTGATCCAGTTGCTCCGCCCGCAGCGGCAAGGTCGCGTAATGATACGCCACCGCCCCACACGCTGCCGCAAGCACCAACAGCAGGAGCGTGCGTCGGCGCGCCCGCACAAGCATGTCTTCTGACACAATTTGGACAGGACGGCTGGAAAGGGTGCGTTCAATCGAACGCTTGCCGGAAGCCATCAGATCAGAACTGCGCGAGGTAGGCCTTGGGATTGACGAAGCGACCGTCGCGCAGGATTTCGAAATGCAAATGAGCGCCGGTCGAACGTCCGGTCGAACCGACTTTTGCGATTTTTTCGCCAGGCATCACAACTTGTCCTTTCTTGACCAGCACCTTGGAAGCGTGTGCATAACGCGTCACCAGGCCGTCGCCGTGATCGATTTCGACCGTGTTGCCATAAGCACGACGCCAGCCTGCATAGATGATGCGCCCACCCGCGCTGGCATAGATCGGCGTGCCGGTTGGGGCCGGAAAGTCGACTCCACTATGAAAAGCGCGCCGCTTGGTGAACGGATCAATACGCGTGCCAAAGGCGGACGTCTGTGCATGACCTCGCACCGGCTCGCGCCCCGGACGTGCCATGTGGGCAATGTTCAGCGCGAGTACTTCACGGTCGACTTCTTCCATCAACCCGGCAACCCGTTCGATTTCTTTCTCGAGCCAGGACAAACTGCCATCAATATGCTCGGAATGCGAATCGAGCTCACCCTCAACCCTGTTTCGCGGACTCAACAACGGGCCGCCCGCCGGCGCCCCCGGTGGAGTGCGCGCCACACGGCCGCCCTGCAACTCTGCGTCATCGGTTTCAGCGACGCCTTTAATTTCTTCCACTCGGCTGGCCAGCTCACGCGCTTCCGCTTCAAGCTGGCTCATGCGGCCCGACAATTCACCAAAACGGTTAATCAACAGGCTGCCATCAAAATCAATCGAAGGCTCGACCGCCACGGTTTCTACATGGGCTTCGGGAGCCGGTTGCGCGACGAAGGCCGTCGGCAAAGCGCCGCCCGCCATGTGATGACCAATCGCCACCCCTGCACCAAGCACGAGCAGCGCCAGCCCGATCGACGCAAAACCTACTGCGCGGAGACTCAGCGTGCGCGGTTTTGAACGGGTAAGTGCACCGGCCGAAAGAATGACGAAAGCCAAATTCTGTTCCCCAGACTGCAGGTCTTTCTGCCCGTCCGACGCGAGGCAAGCCACTCGCTCATCCTGAACAGGCGGATCTGTGTAAAAAATGTTTTTCAATGTAACACCAGAATGATGCGCGAAGGCAAGAGGGGATTGTGCCGCGCAAAAGGAAATATGTCCTGTAAACAAACGAAACGCGGCTTGAAAGACCGCGTTTGTTTTCAAAAGTTCGAACTTTTCAGGATTTCTCGTGCGCGCCCAACGCCAGCCAGACATCGACAATAGTGTCGGGATTGAGCGACAGACTGCCAATCCCCTCTTCCATCAGCCATTCCGCAAAGTCAGAATGGTCGGATGGCCCTTGCCCGCAAATGCCCACGTATTTGTCGGCCTGGTTGCACGCGTTGATCGCCATCGACAACATCATCTTCACGGCCGGATCACGCTCATCGAAAGCATGAGCAACCAGACCTGAGTCCCGATCCAGTCCCAGCGTGAGCTGAGTCAGGTCGTTCGAACCGATGGAAAAACCATCGAAACGTTCAAGGAAGGCGTCCGCCAACAAGGCGTTGGACGGAATCTCGCACATCATCACCAGCTTGAGGCCATCGCGGCCGCGCTCCAGGCCATTTTCCTTGAGCAAGGCAATCACTTCATCAGCCTCACCCAAGGTGCGCACAAACGGAATCATGACCTCAACGTTGGTCAGCCCCATTTCGTTGCGTACCTTCTTGAGCGCTTCGCACTCCATTTCGAAACAGTCCCGGAAACTTTGCGCGATATAGCGTGAAGCGCCGCGAAAACCGAGCATGGCGTTTTCTTCTTCGGGCTCGTAGATCGTCCCGCCGAGCAATTTGCGATATTCGTTGGACTTGAAATCCGAGGTGCGCACAATGACGGGTTTCGGCCAGAACGCCGCGCCGATGGTGGCGATGCCTTCAGCCAGTTTGTCGACATAGAACTGCCGCGGACTGGCATAGCCCCGGGCGCGACGCTCGATTTCTTCCTGCAGGCTCGCGGACACACGATCAAATTCGAGCACGGCTTTCGGGTGGATACCGATCATGTTGTTGATCACGAATTCCAGACGCGCCAGGCCCACCCCATGGTTGGGGATCTGCGCAAACTCGAAAGCCAGCTCCGGATTGCCCACGTTCATCGTGAGCTTGAGCGGGATTTCAGGCAGGTTGCCGGCGTCCGTGGTGATCACCTCATAGTCGAGCCGGCCACGATAAATGTAGCCGGTATCGCCCTCGGCGCAGGATATCGTGACCTCTTCATTCTCCTCCAGCACCTCCGTTGCGTTACCACAGCCGACGATCGCCGGAATGCCCAGCTCGCGCGCGATGATCGCAGCATGGCAGGTGCGTCCGCCGCGGTTGGTCACAATGCCCGCCGCCCGTTTCATCACCGGTTCCCAATTCGGGTCGGTCATGTCAGTGACCAGCACATCGCCGGGGCGCACACGGTGCATCTCGGCGGCATGGGCGACAATACGCACCGTGCCCGCACCAATTTTCTGACCGATCGCCCGACCGTGGGCCAGCGTTTTGCCGTATTGCTTGAGGTAGTATTTTTCCATCATGTGCGCGGCGGCCTGTGATTTCACCGTCTCGGGGCGGGCCTGCAGAATGTAGAGTTTGCCGTCCACACCATCCTTACCCCACTCGATGTCCATCGGCCGTCCGTAATGCCGCTCGATGATCACCGCATAGCGCGCCAGCTCCAGCACGTCTTCGTCCGTTAACGAAAAACGCTGGCGCTCGGCTTCGGCCACTTCCACCGTGCGCACCGACCGACCCGCTTCGCGCTCATCGGAAAACAACATCTTGACCAGCTTGGAGCCCAGGTTACGGCGCACGATGGCCGATTTACCCTCCGCCAACATGGGCTTGTGCACGTAAAACTCATCCGGGTTCACCGCGCCCTGCACCACGGTCTCGCCCAGCCCCCAGGAGGCGGTGATGAAGACCACCTCGTTAAAGCCGGATTCCGTATCCAGGGTGAACATCACACCGGAAGCGCCCTGGTCGGAGCGCACCATGCGTTGCACACTTGCCGACAGCGCCACCACGTGGTGCTCGAACCCCTTGTGCACGCGATAGGCAATCGCGCGGTCGTTGTACAACGACGCAAAGACTTCCTTGATTGCGCGCAGAATTTGTTCGTAGCCGTGTATATTGAGGAAGGATTCCTGCTGGCCGGCAAAAGAGGCGTCGGGCAAGTCTTCGGCGGTGGCGGACGAACGTACCGCAAAGCTGCCGTTGTCGCTGAGCGCCTCATACGCAACACGGATTTCCTGCTCGAGCCGAGGCGGAAACGGCGTCTCAACGATCCAGGAGCGAATCTCCGCACCCGCTTCGGCCAACGCGACCACGTCATCGACATCCAGGTCTGCGAGCCGCGTCTGGATACGATCCGCGAGACTTTGATGCGCGAGAAATTCACGATAGGCGTCGGCCGTGGTGGCGAAACCCTCCGGCACGCGCACACTGTCAGGCAACTGGCTGATCATTTCTCCAAGAGAAGCGTTCTTGCCACCGACCTGCTCGACATCGCTCATGCGCAATTCGTTGAGGGGAATGACGTAAGGGGTAGTCATGAATCGTCCTCGCGTGACGGTTATGAAATAAGACAAGGCGCGAACAGTCCGACCTGCGCAAATTTTATCTCTCTTCTGCTGCAGTGCAGAATCATGTTATCCCGGATTGACGGCAACCACTTTTTCAAACATACATTGCAAACCAGACCTGTGCGCACCGCTTTTTTCATCTCCGACGGCACCGGGATCACCGCTGAAACTCTCGCCAGAAGCTTGCTCACGCAGTTTCCGGAAACGCGTTTTCACGAGATCCGCATCCCTTTCGTCAACGACGCCAATCGCGCCCTCGCTTGTGTCTCGCGCATCAAACGCGCCGCTGAGCTTGATGGCGTACGCCCGATCATCTTCAGTACCTTGATCAATCCAGCTATCATCCGCACATTACGGCAAAGCGGCGCACTGTATATCGATCTGTTCCAACAATTCATCGGAGCGCTTGAAGAAGAATTAGAAACCCCGGCCTCGCATATCGTCGGCCGTTCTCACAGCATGGACGAAAGCTCCGATTATCATGCTCGCATCGAGGCCATCAACTACACCATGTCGCACGACGACGGCATCAGCTCAGACAGCGCTCTCGAGCAGGCAGATCTCATCCTTGTCGGCGTGTCGCGTTCAGGCAAAACGCCCACCAGCCTCTATCTGGCGTTGCAATTCGGAATCAAGACCGCCAACTATCCGCTTATTCCGGAAGATTTCGAACGCATGCGCCTGCCCCGGGCGCTTGACCGTCATCGCGGCAAATCGTTCGGCCTGATGATTGCCCCCGAGCGCCTCGCCCTGATCCGCGCCGAACGCCGGCCGGGCAGCCATTACGCCTCGCTTGACAACTGCCGCCACGAAATTGCTGCATCGCAAAAGATTTTGCGTAATGAAAACATCCCGTGGGTCGACTCAACTGCCAAATCGATTGAGGAGATCTCGGCTACCATCATGCAGGCGATCGGCCTCGAACGTCACACTTGGTGACCGCTTCACGCCCCACCGGCGCCTTATGGAACACAGCACAACAATGACAATGAAACGCAACCGCCTCAAACGTCGCAGCAGCCTGGGTCGCGACGCCGAACAATTGATCCGCCTGGCTACCGGTCTGGCCTCTTCCGGCAGCATTGCCGAAGACCGTTATTGGGACGGACAGCTCGTCGAGGCCATCGATCATCTGCTCGAAGAACAGGACGAAAATGCGCTCAACGCAGCGCTCGACCAGCTCGCCAGTGACGCGCATGGCTACGAAAGTCTCGCCGACTTCATTGAATTCCGGACAGAATTCCGTTCCACGCTGGATGCCAAGCACGACGTTTTGCTCGTCGGCGCCCCGATCCTCGCCTGGTCCCACTTCCGCATTCCAGCCACCACCATCCCACCGGCCATACTCGCAAATCTGCGCGCGCATCTGGCCGCCCACGTTTTTGCCTCCGGCGCAAAGCTCGCGCTCGCTGATTTCCTTTTCAGCCCCGACCAGCTGCCGCACGGTTACTGCGCAAGCGCCACCTTTGCCGCAACGCTCGGCCAGGCTGCGCTTGCGGACACCAATCTGCATATAGAATCCAAGAACCTGCCCGAAACCGCACACTTTCTGTCCGATACGCGCTATCTGCTCGCGGCCGTCGCCGTTCCCAAAGGTCAACCCTTTTTCAGTTGGCAGGAAGAAAACGGCAGCCGCGACGAGGCACTGGCTCATTGGCGCAGTCAGGGAGGCGCCAGCCTCGTGCCATTGCTGCCCGGGTGCGCCACCGAAGTCGTTCTGCCTGAAGCCTATTTCGCCGCCAGCCGTCAGGCGGATCGCGAAAGCCGCCCGTACGCAATCCAGGCCTCGGCCGCTTTTCTCAGCGCTGAACTCGAAACCCCTGTCGCCAATCTGCGTGCCGTGATCGCCCCGTTTCACGACCGCGAACTCGAGGAATACCGCATCGGCTTCTCGCGTCGCGACGAAGATGGCATCGTACACGGCGTGGTTTGGCCACTGCTTGGCGTAGAGGATGAATCCGCTGACATTCCAGGACAAATCGAAACCGTGCTGCGCGCCTGCGGAGTGGGCGAGGTGATTTATCTCGATCATCGCTTTCCGCTCGAATTCTGTGATGATTGCGGCGCGCCCATGTATCCCTCTGCCGAGGGCGAAACCATCCATGCCGAAATGCCTGAAGGTCGCGGCGAAGAGATGCCGCGCCATCTTCATTAGATGGCATGGTGTTGATTTCCTGTGATTCACCCGCGCGCATCGAGACGCGCTTGAACAAAGAGTCCGCACAATGAGTCGAAAAATTGAAAAAACCGACGAACAATGGGCTGCCGAGCTCACGCCGGAACAATTTCACGTCACCCGTAAACAAGGTACCGAGTTCGCATTTTCAGGCGAATACTGGGACCACTGGGAGCTGGGTGAATACCGCTGCGTATGTTGCGACGCTCCGCTGTTCCACTCCGAACACAAATTTGACGCCGGTTGCGGCTGGCCGAGCTTCTCGGCTCCGTCCGCCCCCGAGAACATCGAGGAAGAGCGTGACGTGTCTCACGGCATGGTTCGCACCGAGGTGCATTGCGAACAATGTGGTGCCCATCTAGGCCACGTTTTCGAAGACGGTCCGGCGCCAACGGGTTTGCGCTACTGCATCAACTCCGCTTCCATCCGCTTCAAGCTCGCCGACAGTTAAGCCGGCCTTTGCGGCCTAGCGGCCGTGCCAATAGCGCCGATTTTCTTCTCGCCAGGAAGCAATACGCACCCCCTGCTCGTCGATTTCGAGACGTATTGCCCCCTGCCCGTCCGTGCGCCAGTTGCGCGCGCCCGCCGCATCCCATCGCGCCCACACGTCGGGGTGCGGATGACGGTAGCGGTTGAGCATGCCGACCGAATGGATGACATGCTCCGCCGCCACCGCTGTAACGAACGCCGGCGACGATGAGCTTTTGCTGCCATGATGTGGCGCAACCACCACTTCGCTGGCCAGCGCCGCGCCCTGTCGTTCCAGCAGAATCCGCTCTGCCGTCATACTGATATCACCAGGCAAAAGCAGGGAACCCCCGTTTGCCGTCAGTTGCAGCACGCACGATCCATCATTGCGTTTTTCAAGCCTGTCGTCAGCAGCCGGATGCAGAAAACGGAACTGCACGCCGTCCCATTCCCACGCGGTATCTGCCACGCAATCCTCATACTGTCCCTCCACGTCCGCCCCGCCCCATATCCGGCGTGACGGAATTTCTTTGAAAAGGGAATCGGCCCCACCGACATGATCGGCATCGCCGTGCGACAACACCACGCCATCCAGTTGCCTGACGCCTGCCGCGCGCAAAGCGGGTATCAACACACGTTCGCCCGCATCTGCATGCGCACCGTATCGCGGCCCGGTATCAAACAACAACGCATGTCTTGCCGTTTGCACATACACTGCCAACCCTTGCCCCACATCAAGAACCGTCGCCTGCATCGCCCCCGGCTGCGGACGGGACGGCTGCCACAGCAGCATCGGTAGACACATGCACAGCGCGACGAAACGCCCTGGCGTGCCGCGCGGCATCAGCAGACACAGGCAGCCCAAGCCCGCCAGCAGAATCAGCGGCCACGGAACCTGTGGCCCATGCCATAGCGCAAGCGGCTGGTCGGCAAGCCAATCCAGCGCACGCATCATCCAGGCGGTTGCGAGATGTGCCGTATGCAGAATCCACGGCCATGGAAGCAGCATTGCCAACAGGGTCAGCGGTGCAATGATGAAACTCACCAGCGGAATCGCAAACGCATTGGCAAGAGGGCCGGCAAACGAAAACAGGCCGAACAGTGCATACAACATCGGTGCGAGAGCCAAAGTGATCGCAAGTTGGATGCGCACCGCTGAACGTATTCCCTGCGCTTTTTCCAGCCGGCCGCCCAACACCAGAAAAATCACCGTCACAGCACCGAAGGACAGCCAGAAACCGGCGGACAACACGGACCACGGATCCAATAGCAGCGTACACAACAATGCCAATGACAAGGCCCGAGACGTCGCAGCCTGACGCCCGGTAAGCAGTGCGATAACCACCACTGCCAACATCGTGATTGCGCGCCGCACCGGCAAACCCATCCCCGCCATCAGGGCGTAGGCCAATGCAGCGACAAACGCTGCAATCGCTCCCACGCGCCGGGCAGGAATACGCAGCGTCAGCGTCGCGGAACGCCGCCAGCAGCCACTTACGAGACCCCCTGCCGCCAACGCAACCAGCGACACATGCAATCCGGAAATCGCGATCAGATGTCCGACGGCTGTACGTCGCAAGGTTTTCCACTGCTCAGCCCCGATTCCGCCCTGATCCCCGACTGCCAGCGCCACCAGCAAACCCGTTTGTGGCGCGCCGTCAAGGTGTTCGATGAAACGCGCCTGCACCGCTGCACGTGCTTGATGCACGCGGTTCATGAACCCCGGCACGAATGCGTCCAGACGGCGATTGTCCCCACCGTTGCGCACATACCCAGTGGCCCGAATACCGCGTTCGAACAACCACGCCTCGTAATCAAAGCCGCCCGGGTTACTGGACCCGTGCGGACGTTTCAAACGTACCGTCAATTGCCAACGTTCGCCCGGTTGCGGAACCGGCCCGACGGCTTCCGTGCCGCGTTGCGGATACCATCCCAATCGAATTCTGCGCGGCACCTGCGCTTCAGCCGCTTCCACCTTGAATACGAAGCGACGCACACCGTCAGTCATTTGCGGCAGACCGTCTATCACGCCGACAACCGTCAGATCGCGCCCTTCCTGTTGCATCGGCAGTTCATCGGCCAAACGCCACTCTGCCCGCACGGCTGCCCAACTGAAACCCGCCAGCAGTGCGGCACACAAGAGTAACGCCCGCTGCATTGCGCCGCTTGTGCGTATCCTCATCCCGCAACAAAGCACGGCTAGAATCGCAATGAATACCAGCGCGTTTGTCGTCGGCAGCGCCGTCAGACCCTGACAAATGAGCACGCCGAGCGCAAAGGCAAGAATCGAACTCCGCATGAACAGGAATCATGTCGATGGCATGTCCGAAGTACAAGCGGCGAGAGTTATTTCCTTGCACCACACCGGCAAAATGCCGGGTTTTTATTCAAAAAAGAAGCTCAATGCTGCGATCAACGTCCTACGAACCTGCAACCGTTTGCCAGCGCAGGCGCTAAGATATCCATCATGCGCAAACTTTTTCGCAAGCACCTTCCCAGACGTGAAGCGATACGCAACAACCGTTGGTTACGCCCATTCCAGAACACGCTGCTGCGCTCTGAACTGTGGCATCTGAACCGCCGTTCGGCAGCGGGCGGCTTCGCGATCGGTTTATTTTGCGGATTGATTCCCGGCCCCGTACAGATGCTCAGTGCGGCCGTCCTCAGCGTAATCCTGCGCGTCAACCTGCCCCTGGCGATGGTAACCACGCTCTACAGCAATCCGCTGACCATCGTGCCGCTGTATTTCGCTGCTTATGCCATCGGCGCGTTGATTTTGGGGGTGGATATCAACAACTTCGGACATCCGCCGCAGTTCGATGGCGCCAATATGGGCGACTGGATCCATGAATTTTCCTTGTGGGCGTACAGCCTCGGGAAACCTCTCGCGCTGGGTCTGGTTTTGCTCGGGATTGTATTGTCGACGGCGGGATACTTCGCGCTACGAGGGTTGTGGCGCCTGCAGATGATCCGCGCGCATAAAAAACGTGAGCAGCAACGTCGTCAGCCTTGATGAATGGGCGGTTACCCGCGACTAGCGCAGCAGACGTCCATCTTCAAGATGAAGAATATGTTCGGCACGCTGTGCCAGTTGTTCATCGTGCGTGACGATGACAAAGCTCGTACGATGGCTTTCGTTGAGCTTCAACATCAGATCGAACACCGCATCTGCAGTGCGACGATCCAGATTGCCCGTCGGCTCATCAGCCAGCACGCAGGCAGGCTCGGTGACAAGCGCACGCGCAATTGCCGCGCGTTGACGCTCTCCCCCCGAGAGTTCTCCCGGGGTGTGATCGAGCCGTTTTCCCAAGCCGACTTCAGCCAGCATTGCGGCGGCCCGCTCGTTCGCCTCGGCGCGCGGCATGCGGCGGATATAGAGGGGCATGGCGACATTCTCAAGCGCCGAAAATTCCGCCAGAAGATGATGGAACTGGTAGACGAATCCAAGCGCCCGGTTACGCAAAAAACCGCGCTCCGCGTCGCCCAGCGTTGAAAAATCGTGGCCTAGCAAAGACACCTTGCCGCGACTCGGCGTATCCAATCCGCCCAGCAAATGAAGCAGCGTGCTTTTGCCCGAACCCGATGCGCCGACGATGGAAAGACGTTCTCCTCGCGCCACCTCGAAATCAATGTTGCGCAGCACGTCCAGCGCATCCTCCCCCTCGCGGAAGGTCTTGCACAGATTTTCGCAGACCAGCACGGGCGCGTTGATGTGATCATTCATAACGCAGCGCCTCCGCCGGCTGCACGCGCGAAGCGCGCCAACTGGGATACAAGGTTGCAATCAGCGTCAGCACGAAGGACAAGGAAACGATGGTCACCACATCGGACGGCAACACTTTGGAAGGCAATTCCTTGATGTAATAGATTTCCTTGTTCCACAGCGTCGCACCGGTCACGGCTTCGAGCCACGGAATCACCACATCCAGATTGGCGGCGAGCACCAGACCACCAATCACCCCGCCGATCAGCCCGACAATGCCGATGATCGCGCCCTGCAGGACGAAAATCGACATGATCGATTTGGGACTCGCGCCCAGCGTACGCAAAATCGCGATATCAGCACTTTTTTCCTGCACCGCCATCACCAGCGTCGACACAATGTTGAATGCCGCGACCGCGACGATCAGGAACAGAATAATGGTCATCATCGTTTTTTCGAGCTGCACGGCGCGGAAAAAATTGGCGTGGCTGCGCGTCCAGTCGGTCAGCAGCGTCGGCGCGCTGACAGTGTCGACCAGGTCACGCACCACGCGCGGCGCGGAGAACAGGTCGTCGAGCTTCAACCGCACGCCCGTCACGTCGCTTCCCATCCGATAAAGCGCCTGCGCATCCTGCATGTGAATCAGCGCCAGACCGGAATCGTATTCGTGCATGCCGGCCTCGAAAATACCGACAATTTCAAACTGGCGCACCCGCGGCATCACCGCAGCCGGCGTCACCAGGCCCTGCGGAGCAATCAACGTGACCTTTTGCCCCTGCCGCACGCCGAGCGCCATTGCCAGATCCCGTCCGAGCACAATACCGAACTGGCCCGCCTCCAGATCGGTCAGTGCGCCATTGATCATGTAGTCGGCAAAATCCGCCACGCGTTCTTCATCTTCCGGCAGCACCCCACGCACCAACGTACCGCGGACCGTGCCTCCGAAAGACAACATGCCTTGCTCCTGCACATAGGGCGCGGCAGCAAGGACCGATGGATGCTCCAAAACCTCCTGCGCAACCGGTTGCCATTGAGCGAGATCGCCCTGATAGCCTGTGACCTGAACGTGCGAGGCGACCCCCAGAATGCGTGTGCGCAGCTCTTCCTGAAAACCATTCATCACCGACAGCACAACGATCAACGCCGCCACGCCAAGGCCGGTGCCAAACATGGACACCCCTGAGATGAATGAAATGAAGCGGTTTCTGCCCTGCGCGCGTTTACGCGAACGGGTATAACGCAATCCGACGAGTACTTCGTAGCGCATCCGGTTTCCGTGCGTCAAAAGCCGTCATTGTGCCGCAAGGCGCGCTCCGAAGTGTTCTCATTTGTGTCCTTGCACTCACGTAATGTTCTGAAAGGCCCATTCTCATTTACCATGGCGCTTTGCGTTCCTGAGAACGCGCTCCGATTCAAGCCTTCCCTGACCCGCACCCTCATGCCTCGTATTCAACCGCGCGACGCGCACTTTCCGACCGTCCAGACCTTGATTGAATCCGGCGTTCATCCACTTCTCGCCCGTATTTATGCGGCGCGCGGCGTGCGTCGTCGCGAGGAGCTCGACTATCGGCTGTCAGGATTATTGCCTCCCCATGCATTGCACGGCGCGACCGAAGCCGCCCAACTGCTCGCCGATGCGATCGAAGCGGGCGCGCGCATGGTCATCATCGCGGATTATGATTGCGACGGCGCAACCGCTTGCGCGGTCGCCATGCGCGGTTTGCGCTCGATGGGCGCAGATGTTCACTACCTTGTGCCCAACCGCTTTGAATACGGCTATGGCCTTACGCCTGCGATTGTCGAACTCGCTGCGCGCATGGAGCCGGAGCTGCTGATCACCGTGGACAACGGCATCGCCAGCGTGGAAGGCGTAGCCGCTGCGCGCAGGCTCGGGATCGCAACCTTGATCACCGACCACCATCTACCCGGCGACACCTTGCCCGAGGCAGATGTGATCGTGAATCCCAATCAGCCCGACTGCGATTTCCCCAGCAAATCCATCGCCGGTGTCGGCGTGATGTTCTACGTTTTGCTCGCTTTGCGCGCAGAAATGCGTGAACGCAGCGCCTTTTCCAACGGCCAGGAACCGAAACTCGGCGATTTGCTCGATCTCGTTGCGCTGGGCACGGTCGCGGATGTCGTCCGGCTCGATCGGAACAATCGTATTCTCGTCTCCCAGGGACTGGCGCGCATGCGGGCCGGGCGCATGCAACCGGGCGTACGTGCACTGTTCGCTGCTGCCGGGCGCGATGCGCAACGCGCCTCAAGCTTTGACATGGGCTTTGCGCTGGGGCCGCGGCTGAATGCAGCCGGCCGGCTGTCGGACATGAGTCTCGGTATCGAATGTCTGATCACCGATGATTCCGCACGCGCACTCAACATCGCACAAGAGCTGGACAGTCTGAATCGCGAACGGCGTGAGATTGAGCAATCCATGCAGGAAGACGCCTTGGCGCAGCTCAACGATTTCAATCCGGGCGACAAGCTTTCCGCCTGTCTGTTTGAAAAAGACTGGCACCAAGGCGTAATCGGCATCGTAGCCGGACGCATCAAGGAACAACTCAACCGACCGACCTTCGCTTTCGCCCACGGCAACGACGGCGAGCTGAAAGGTTCAGGCCGCTCGATTCCAAATCTTCATCTGCGCGATGCGCTGGATCTCGTCTCCAAACGCCATCCTGATCTGCTGCTGCGTTTCGGTGGGCACGCAATGGCCGCCGGCGTGACCATCCCCGAACATCGCCATGCCGATTTTTCCGCCGCTTTCGAGGAGGTCGTTCAGGAATTGCTTGGCGGCACGGACATCACCCGCCATATCGATACGGACGGCAGCCTGGAATCTGCATGGATGAGTCTCGATGCGGCGCGCATGCTCGAACAAGAAGTCTGGGGACATGGCTTTCCTGCGCCGGTGTTCAGCGACAAATTTCGCGTCGACAACCAACGCTTGCTCAAAGAACGGCATCTCAAACTGCAATTGTCGAAAAACGGCCAACGTTTTGACGCCATTCAGTTCAACTTTGCTGAATCCGCACCTGCAGAAATTCACGCCGCATACCGTCTCTCGGCCAACGAATACAATGGCGTCACCAGTCTGCAACTCATGTTTGAACACTTCGAACCGGCCTGAATCGCGTATTTGTTTGATCTGGATCAGCATCCTTTAAAACCGCATCAATATCATGGTTATCTCCATCACCCAGTTGGGAAATCACCATGAAAAAGGCTCTGATTCTTGCTGCGACACTCATCGCCGCCACGCCCGCTCTGGCGCATGAAGCCGGTAGTTTCATCGTTCGCGCCGGTGCCGCGCATGTCGCTCCCAATGACAGCAGCTCGCGCATCTCAACCTCCGCGACCGGCTCGCTCGCCGGCACCAAAGCTACGGTCAATAGCGATACCCAACTCGGTTTGACCTTTACCTACAAGCTGACGGATCACATCGGCATCGAACTGCTCGCCGCCACGCCCTTCAGCCATCAGGTCAACGTGCAAGGCGTAGGCGCCGGAATCGACGGCAAGCTCGCAGACGTCAAGCATCTGCCGCCCACCGTCACCCTCCAGTATTACCCGATGACCAAGGAATCACGCTGGCAACCGTATGTCGGCGCCGGCATCAACTACACGACCTTTTTTGACGAAAAACTCAGCCGCGCACAGAAAGCCAACGGCTTTTCCAGCCTGAGCCTGAGCGATTCATGGGGACTGGCCGCACAAGCCGGCATGGACTACATGATCAATGATCATCTGATGTTCAACACCGCCGTGTGGTATATCGACATCGATACCCAAGCCACCCTGCGCCACAATACCTTGGGCAAGACGAAGGTGGATGTCGATATTGATCCTTGGGTGTTCATGGTGGGTCTGGGGTATACATTCTGAGCTGTTCCGCACGGACAACTGACGGCCGGGCTCCCGGCCGTAATACATTTTCGCCCCGGATTCGCGTCGTACCGGTTGCTGCCGGTATACTTCCCGTTTCGCACACTCCCGCCAAGAAGAGACGAAATGGAAGCCGAACGCATCAACGCCCTCTCCGAAAAACTCACGGACCTCGCCGCCCGCGGATCCGAACTTCGGAGGTATCTTTGACTACGATACCAAGGCAACCGAACTGCGTGAGGTAAACCTCGCGCTTGAAGACCCGGAGATCTGGAACGATCCCGAGCGCGCACAAGAGATCAACCGAGAAAAACGTCGTCTCGAAGACGTGGTGCTGGTACTCAACAAAATCGCGGTCCTGTCCAAGGACCTGCGCGAATTGTTCGACCTGGCCATCGCCGAGAACGACGAAGAAACCATCGAGGCGGTCGAAGCCGACACGGAGGAACTCGAAACCAAGGTCCACGACCTTGAATTCCGTCGCATGTTCTCGCACCCGCTGGATCCGAACTCATGTTTCATCGAAATCCAGGCGGGTGCCGGCGGCACCGAAGCACAGGATTGGGCAGGCATTCTTCAGCGCATGTATCTGCGCTATTGCGAACGCAAAGGTTTTGATGTCGAGCTGCTGGAAGAATCTGACGGCGAAGTCGCTGGCATCAAGGGCGCGACCATCAAAGCCTCCGGCGATTACGCCTACGGCTTTTTGCGCACCGAAACTGGCATTCACCGTCTTGTGCGCAAGAGTCCGTTCGATTCCAACGCGCGCCGCCATACCAGTTTCAGCTCGGTGTTCGTCTATCCGGAGATCGACGACTCGATTGAGGTGGAAATCAACCCCGCCGACCTTCGCATCGACACTTTCCGCGCATCCGGCGCAGGTGGCCAGCACATCAACAAAACCGATTCGGCGGTACGCATCACGCACGAACCGTCGGGCATCGTCGTGCAGTGTCAGAATGACCGCTCGCAACATAAGAACAAAGCCGAGGCGATGTCGATGCTCCGAGCGCGTCTGTACGAACAGGAATTGCGCAAACGCCAGAATGAACAGCAGGCGCTGGAAGAATCCAAAAGCGACATTGGCTGGGGCCACCAGATCCGCTCCTATGTACTCGACCAGTCGCGTATCAAGGATCTGCGTACCAACCATGAAGTCGGCAACACCCAGGCTGTACTCGACGGCGAGTTGGACGATTTCATTGCGGCAAGCCTGAAACAGGGCCTATAACCGCTTCCTGCGAACCCTTCTCTATCAAAACACTGGATGGAGAAGGTTCTGTTGGCCTGCCCACCAGTAAGGCCCGTCGCCATCGTCTGAAAGCGTCCGAAAAATTGTGGGGGATGATGCCCACCCGGTCGCCTCGCGCCAACTGGACGCACGATTCATTCAGCCTGATACGGCCACAGCGGGCGACAGTGCAACGGCAGCCAGAAACAACGTCAGGTTGGCGTATTCGATCCAATCGAAAATCCGGTGAGTGCAAGCGGTACGCACACTGTTCCGACATCAAAAAAGCCCGCGCAACGATGATCGTCGCGCGGGCCTGGTGCAATATTGCATGACGCTTGACCGCGAGGGAAGCAACGCTCTGCTCCGCCTCGTCGGTTTATTCAGCCAGCAGCCGGGAAAGCTGTCCGTGCGCCTATGGGCGCTGTATGCACAGCGCCCACACGTCAATCAATCCCGCGCGCCGGAAGCGCTGCTACGGGATCGACCGCGAGCGCCACCGCCTCCGCGCGGACCATTGCCGCGCGGCTTGCCCGCCTCATGCCCAGTGCGAAGCCCTGCTTGGCCGTTGCGACCTCGGCCTTGACCCGGGCGATTCGTGTTACGCGGCGGTCGCGCATCCGACACCTCGACATGCGTACCCGGTGCAGCCGGCACGAAGTTTTCCGCTTCGGCGCGCTCGATACGGCGTCGGATCAAGCGTTCGATGCCACGCAGCAATTTGATTTCCTCGCCATCAACGAGAGACACGGCAGCACCGGTTGAGCCGGCACGACCGGTTCGCCCGATACGATGGACGTAATCTTCAGGCACGTTCGGCAGTTCGAAGTTGACCACTTGAGGCAACTCATCGATATCGATGCCGCGCGCAGCAATGTCGGTCGCCACCAGTACCGGCAGCTTTCCGCTCTTGAAATCACCCAGGGCACGGGTGCGCGCCGACTGGCTTTTGTTGCCGTGGATCGCCGCCGCCGGAATATCATTCTTGCCCAGATATTCCGCGAGTTTGTTGGCCCCATGCTTGGTACGTGTGAACACCAGCACCTGATGCCAGGCTTTCTCGCGAATCAACCACGCCAACAATTCGCGTTTCTGTTTTTGGCCGACCATATACACAGCCTGATCGACGCTCTCTGAGGCCGTATTGCGTGCAGCCACCTCGACGCTGGCCGGATTGTCGAGCAAACCGGAAGCAAGCGCGCGGATTTCTTCTGAGAAAGTCGCTGAAAACAGCAGGTTTTGGCGCTTTTTCGGCAACATCGCGAGCACCTTACGGATATCGCGGATGAAGCCCATGTCGAGCATGCGGTCGGCTTCGTCGAGCACAAAGATTTCGACGCTCGACAGGTCCAGCGTTTTCTGGCCGACGTGATCCAGCAAACGACCCGGTGTCGCAACGAGGATGTCCACCCCTTTGCGCAAGGCATCAATTTGCGGATGCATGCCTACACCACCGAACATCACCATTGATTTCAGCGGTATGTGCTTACTATACGTCTGCACGGACTCTTCAACCTGCGCCGCCAGCTCACGCGTCGGGGTCAAAATCAAGCAACGCGGACGACCGGGTTTCCGTTGCGCGGGATTCTGGTGCATCAAGTGCAACAGCGGCAACGTAAAGCCGGCAGTCTTGCCAGTGCCTGTTTGCGCCGCGGCCAAAAGATCGCGACCTTCAAGCACAACCGGGATGGCCTTCGCTTGAATCGGTGTCGGCTGGGTGTACCCCGCCTCGGAAATTGCACGCAAAAGGGGTTCGGCCAGTCCAAGACTGGCAAAATCGGTTTGATTCATCATCAAGTGAAATACTCGTGCCGGGCCTGTCGCGCGTCTGCGACGACACCAATCTCAGGCTGGCGGGAAGTCGGGAGCCACTTGCGGGCTCACCGGAGGGAAGAAGGACATGCGCCGATTGGAAGACACATGCAGCGCACAGTATAACCCGTTTCCAATTGGACAGTAGAATTCATTTCAGCCGTCCAGGCCCGTCTGCTGCGTCTTTGAACTCCCAGCGCAACCGTTGGCAGGGTGGCCGGACGCATCGCCGCGCCGTCAGAAGGGTAGCTGTTCTGGCTGTGAATCTTCCGTGATGCGCTCTATGCTCTCGCTCCCGGCAGCAGCGGGCGGCGGCAGCGTTTTCAACCATGCAACCGCCTCCTCCTCGAGCCGCGTGCGACGCATCGGCGGCAAGCTGCGCCAGACCATTTTTCCGTAAGGTTTGCCGATCATGCGTGGATCACATACGCACAGCAGGCCGCGATCGATTTCACTGCGGATCAATCGCCCCGCACCCTGTTTCATGCTGATGACCGCACGCGGGAGTTGATAGCTCATGAACGGACTGTGGCCATTTTTTTTCATGTGTTCAATGCGCGCCGCAAGCACCGGGTCATCAGGCGGCGCGAACGGCAACCGGTCGATCACAACGAGACTCAACGCATCGCCCGGCACATCCACGCCTTCCCAGAAACTCTGGCTCGCGACCAACACCGCATTGCCAAGCGCCCGGAAGCGCGCGAGCAGTTCCGTACGCGAACCTTCTCCCTGCAGCAACATCGGCAATGTATCGCCGGCCTCGGTCAAACCATCGGCAATCAGTTCATGCACTCGATGCATCGCACGCAACGAAGTACACAGAACGAAGGCTCGCCCGCGCGCTGCGCGAATCAAAGGCAATGCCGTACGCGCCACCGCTTCAGGATACTGCGGGCTGTTCGGGTCCGGCATGCCGCTCGGTGCATACAGCATCGCCTGTTCGCCGTAATCAAACGGGCTGCCCCACACCTGGGTCACCGGCGGCGTTTCCAGCCACGACAGGCCCAGTTCATTACAGTAATGGGAAAAATCCCTTCCCACCGCAAGCGTGGCGGAAGTGAAAATCCAGGCGCGTAACTGCCCTTCAAGCTGGCGTTTGAACAAGCCGGCGATGTGCAACGGCGTGGCGTTGAGTGAAGCCGATTGCGGAAACACCTCGATCCAGCGGATCAGTTCATCGTCTTCCGGATTGCGCCAGCGTTGCAAACGTTCGGTGATCTCGGTGCTGCGCCGCAGACAATTCTCCAGACCTTCGGAACGCTCGGCCTGAGTGTCGAGTACGTTTTGGAATGCACTCAGCGCATCTTCCAGCAGATCGAGCATTTCGATGAACTCTTCGCGTGCTTCGGCCTGCGCGGACGTCATGCGTCCGGGCGCATCCGTGCCGAATACCAGCCGGAAGTCTCGCGCAGCCTTTTCCAACACACGCGCAGCGTCAATCAGATCGCGACAGTCCGGGGCGGCAGCCACCGTCTCGGAACGCGTATCGCGCGCCAGCTCAAGCAACTGCGCAGTAGAAACGCTCTCGCCAAAAAACAGGCTCGCGGTTTCAGGCAGTTGATGGGCCTCATCAAAAATCACTGCATTGGCCGAAGGCAACAGCTCGCCCATGCCCACATCCCGCAACATCACGTCGGCGAAGAACAGGTGGTGGTTCACAACCACCACATCCGCTTCCATCGCCTCCTTGCGGGCGGCCATGACGAAGCATTCCTTTACGTTCGGGCATTCCTGCCCCAGACAATTGTCACGGGTTGAAGTGGCCGCCATCCAGACCGGCGCATCCTCAGCAACGTCCGCGCATTCAGCCTTGTCACCGCTTTGGGTCAATCGCGCAAAATGCACGATCTTGCGAAGGTCGGCTACGTCTTTTTTGTTATGAAAACGCCCCTCACGCGCATTGCGTTCGAGGTGATAGGGACAAACGTAATTCGCCCGCCCTTTCAGCAACGCGGTACGCACCGGAATTTTCAATGCGGCACGCACGGTCGGCAAGTCACGTTTGAAAAGTTGATCCTGTAAGGTCTTGGTGCCGGTCGATATGATCACCTTGCCGCCAGCCAGTAACGCCGGCACGAGATAGGCAAAGGTTTTACCGGTACCGGTGCCGGCCTCGGCGACAAGAACGCTGTATTTTTTCAACGCCTCTTCGATCCGTTCCGCCATCTCGATCTGCTGCGATCGCGCGCGAAAACCCGGAATCGCTCGGGCGAGCGGCCCATCGGGCGAAAAAGCGTGCGCAAGATCGGTCATACAGTACATCCGGTATGCAAGGCAGAATGCGCAATATTAGCACTGGAGACGTCCGGACCCGGACGGTGGCTTAACCGACCCGATGTGTCGCGGCAAAATATTCACGACCGCGCATCTCGATCAGGCGGCTGACCGTTCGAACGAATTCGTTGGCGTGGGTGCCTTGGGTATAGACCTCATCCACCTCGACGTCGGCGCTGGCAACGAAATTAACGCGATGCTCATAGAGCACATCAATCAGCCAGGTAAAGCGGCGCGCAATATTGGCGTCTTCCGGGCGCATGCGAGGGATGCCGGAGAGCAGCAAAGAGTGGTGTACCCGAGCGATTTCCAGATAATCGTTCTGAGAACGCGGTCCATCGCACAGCGCTCTGAAATCAAACC
>Ga0209075_1000683_pt1 | contig 32877 bp, 34 predicted proteins | sample Stecom2011_FD_187523 | JGI IMG/M metagenome (GOLD analysis project Ga0209075, IMG submission 187523) | Agricultural soil microbial communities from Utah to study Nitrogen management - Steer compost 2011 (SPAdes) (version 2) | ecosystem: Environmental > Terrestrial > Soil > Agricultural land...
CTTGATCCGCTGACCGCCAGCGTGGCTGAGCTAAGCCAGCGCGCCAGTCAGATCAGCCAGATGCCCGAATTGGATAAGCCTGCACTAGTGGATTGGTTGATGGCCAGCGTGGTCGAGCCGGCCCTGCCGCCTGATCAGCTCAGTGTGATTGAAGACTTTCCCAGCTGGGCTGCCGCCTTAGCGCAGTGCCACCAAGACGACGACGGCCAGTGGGTGGCGCAGCGCTTTGAGATTTATGCCGGTGGTTTTGAGCTGGCCAACGGTTATCACGAGCTCTTAGACGCCACGGAACAGGCGGCACGCTTTGCTCAAGACCGCGCCCTGCGTCAGCAACAAGGGCTGCCCGATATGGCGCCCGACCCTTGGCTACTGGCCGCCCTTGAACACGGCCTGCCGCCCTGCAGTGGTGTCGCCATGGGTTTGGATCGGCTACTGATGGCGCAGTTGGGCGTTGATGATATCCGCACCTTACTCACCTTCCCGACTGAGCGTGCCTAATGCTGTTGATTGCTAACCCTGTTGATACTACCGGTACTGCTAGCGCAACTGCCGGCGAAAGCGCCCAGGTGAGGTGCCGGTCCAGCGCCGGAAGGCGCGACTAAAGGCACTCTGCTCCGAGAAACCAAGCAGCAAAGCGATATCGCTCAAACCCAAACTCAGATCGCCCAAATACTGCCGCGCCAACTGCTCACGGTTACGATCCAACCACTGCTGCCAACTCAAACCATGACCCGCCAAACGCCGCTGCAAAGTTCGCGGCGCCACATGCAGTACCTCGGCAGCACGCTCCAAGCTAGGCTCGCCGTCCGCGAGTAAACGCAGCAACACTTGTTGCAATGTGCGGGCAAAGTCATCCGGCTCTGGCAGCGCCAGCAGCAGTGCCTGAGCCTGCCGGTCGAGCAATGCTTTTAAGCTCGGGTCCGCATGGGGCATGCGAATATGCAGGTAGCTCAGTGGAAAGCGCACCCGAATGTGGCTGTCACTGTCTTGCACTGGGCAGGCAAAGAATTGTTCGTAGGCCGCCTTCTGCTCAACCGTCAGTGAATGAGCAAAGCCAACCAGTGTCGGCGGTGGTGGCTCTGGTATCTGCTGGCGTAAAAAAGTCACCAACGCGGCAATGGCGACACCATCACCCTGCTGACCCAGCTCTGCGGTCTCTTTGGCCCAACGTATATCTACCTGATCAGGCAGCATCACCACTTCGGCAAGCGCCACGCCATAAAATAATTTTTCGTAGCGCTGATAGGCCAGCAAGGCTTCACCCAGCGTGTTGGTAGCCAGCACCAAGTAGCCGAGCACGCCAACATGGGCCGGCTGCACCATGGCGCCCACTTCCAGCTCAGGCGCCGGCTCTGTCCCTGCTAGGCTTAACCCCTCAGCTAACATCTCGCACCAGCTTGGTAACGGCACAATGTCGTCACCGGCATGATGATTCAGTCGTGCCCGCAAGCCCGCCGCAGGCAGGCCGCGCTGGTCGAGCCAGTCGCGCAGTAATCCTGTCCAAGCACCGGTCACACGCATCACTGAGCTCATCACTTACGCCTCGCTTTAAGGGTTATCTCAACCGTCTTTCTCAGCGACCGGAATGGCATCGATAGTCAAATCAAGGTCGCCTATCGTCAATATACCTAAGGCAAAGCCCAGCACAATGCATGCACTCACTACTTCTCTCTTAATTTGGCAGTGGCTACGGAGACGGCAATGAACCTGCTCGAGATGATGACTAACCTGTTGGAACAAAGCGGTCTACTGCCACTGTGGCAGCTGCTTGCCCCGTGGCTGGCGCTGGACCTCCGGCAGCTTATATTCATGCTCGCCACGCCCTTCTTCATTGGCGTAGCGTTATGGGAGTATCGCCGCATTCGCCACGATGCGGCGCTGATGAATGTACCCGAAGCCATTCGTAACTTTATGCTGGGCGCTGGCTATCAAATTACTGAGTTGGTGTTCGCCGGCCTGATCGCTTTTCCAGTGTATGCGCTGGCCTACCATTATCGGTTATTCGAGATTTCCCTGAGCTGGCCGATAGCACTGATCACTTTTGTTGCGGTGGATTTTTGCTTTTACTGGATGCATCGCAGCAGTCATCGAGTGCGCTGGTTTTGGGCGGCCCATGTGGTGCATCACTCATCCGAGCGAATGAACTTTTCCACCGCCATGCGCCAAAATGCCACCAACATTTTTAATGGCGGCTGGTTGTTTTATCTGCCCCTGGCAGTGCTTGGCTTAAACCCGGTCTGGATTGGTGTCGCTTTCGCGCTGTCGCTGGTGTATCAGTTTTTTATTCACACCACGCTGGTCAACAAGCTGCATCCCGCAGTGGAGTTTGTGTTTAACACGCCCAGCCATCACCGCGTGCATCACGGCAAAAATCCAGACTGCATCGACACCAATTACGGTGGTGTACTGATTCTCTGGGACCGACTGTTTGGCACTTTTGTGACGGAAGCCGACAAGGGCGCGATTGAATACGGCGTTAGCCGCCCGCCGCGCTCAAATAATCTGCTACATCTGTGGACCCATGAATATCAGGACATGCTACGGGACATGCGCCAAGCGGGGCCACTGGGCCAGCGCTTGCGCCATCTGTGGATGCCACCGGAGTGGCAGCGCCCACAGTCGAGCCTAAAAGAAAATGGCCAACGCCGTGAGCAAGCTGAAGTCAGCTCGCCTGACGGGCCGTCGCCTCAATAAGATCGGCTATTTTGGTTAAGGCGTGATCGGGTAAGTCATGGCCCATACCCTTGATCAATTCAAAGTGCGCACCTTTGATGGCTTTAGCTGAAGCACGGCCACTGGCCGGACGAATCAGTGGGTCCTCACTGCCATGGATGACAGTAGTCGGCACGCGCACTTTCTTCAGCTGCTGACGAAATGGACCGGTGGCCATCACCGCCATAAACTGCTGACGCACGCCCCGTGGATGCAAGCCACGCTCCCAGCTTTGTCGGAACATCTGCTCGGCCAAGACGTCGCTGGTAGGCATGGAGCCCCCTAACGTGCGCATCATCTGTTTGCCGAATGCCACATACTGATCAACGTTCTCAATGCGTACATTGGGCCCGACCAAGGTTTTTAGCGCGGCCAGTTTCGGCGGTGCTATCGGCCAGCGGGTGTTCGGGCTCGACATGATCGAGGTGAGGCTTTTCACCCGCTGCGGGTGCTTAGCGCTCATCAACTGGCTGATCATGCCGCCCATGGACGCGCCAACCATGTGAGCACGGTCAATCTTCAGCGCATCCAGCAAGCCAACGGTATCCGCGACCATATCGTGCAAGGTGTAAGGCGCTTTAACCGGCAGGCCAAGAAAGTAACGCGCTACTGCTGCGCCTGGGCCATGAGAAATCGGCGCACGCAACTTAGTCGACAAACCCACATCCCGGTTATCAAAACGAATGACGCGGTAGCCACGTTCTGCCAGATCATTTAGCAAGGCTTCTGGCCAGAACACCATCTGCGCGGACAAGCCCATAACAAAAACAATCGGCTCCCCAGCTTCTGGCCCACGGGCCTCATAAAACAATTCAATGCCATTACTGCTCACCGAGCCTGAAGTCAGTGCCATGAAACTTTCCTGTGTTATAAAGTCGGGCACGATTGATAACCGCGCTAACGAAGGGACGCAACCATCATGGCGAATACTGGCCCGAAAAGATTTCGTTTGGCAGTACTGCTAATTACCACTACAACGCTAGTGGCCTTAGTAGCAGGATACTGGCTCAGCAACCATCCACGAGTGAAGCAGTGGCGCAGCCAGCAACAACTTACCCATGCCCTCAATCGTGTCGAAGCGGTACAACAGCCTCTGCGCGAATTTATTGAGCGCACCAGCTTCTGGCCTAACAGCGCGCTGGACGCGCGACTTGAACAAAGCATGCTGCAAGGTGACGACGTTATTGACAGCATCCGTGTCGGTAACTCAGCGCTGCTAACCGTGACGTTCCGTGCTGACTCTGCCGTGCTTGCAAGTCAAACCTTGATTTTTATCCCAGAGAAAACAGCAGATGGCGCCATTCGTTGGCGCTGCGATGCTGGCACCGTTTCCGCTAGTTTGCGCCCTGCTGCCTGCCGAAGCCGCAACCCCAGCGTCGCCAGCACTCCTGCCCAAGCTCAATTGCCGCAACTGCCGGCGGCAGTACGTGAAGCTACCAATCATCGTACAGACCCTCTCAAAAAACGGGCCGAGCAAGTACGCCGACTGCTGCATGACCGAGTCAACAGCGATCAAGATATGCGTAAAAAAGTCGCCAAGTACCAACGTGAAACGGGTGAGCTTCCAAACAGCAACCAACAAATAAACCTGCCCGAACCCCACCGCTTGGCAGATAAGCACTTCAGGTATATCGGCCTACAAAGTAATGGCAGCATTCTTTATCAGTTCAGCAGCGGCATCGCTGGCATGGAAGGTCATCGCTTCCAGTTAGTCCCTGCCGGCCTACCCGGTGTGTGGCGCTGTGAAACCCAGCTGCCGGCAGACCATATCCCCGAGCTGTGCAATAAGCAGGTGCTGTAAGCCGACCTTGGCCGACAGCGGGCTTTGACACTTGCTCACAGGCCGTAGTGTTGTCATTACGGCCTGTGTAGATTCACTGCATCAATCAGAAGTTAAATAAGGAACTCGCAGTGAATACCATGCAATCAGCTCAGCAAAAGGCCGCCAAACTTCCTTTCTTGCCCCAGCGCAACCTGAGCCATATCCCCGGTAGCTATGGATGGCCTCTGTTTGGTCAAACCTTTGAGTTCTTGCGTGACTTTCAGGGCTTAGTCAATCGCACCGCCGCCGAATGTGGCCCCGTATCCAAAGGCAGCATTTTCTTTCAGCGTGGCATCACCTTGTTGGGTCCAGAAGCGAACGAGTTTCTGCTGCGCGATCAAGCCCACACTTTCTCCAGCCACGCGGCATGGAACCCTCTGCTCGGCAAGCTGTTTACCAACGGCCTAATGCTGCGCGATTTCTCTGATCACAAGCTGCACCGTCGACTGCTCCAGCAAGCTTTTAAAAAACCTGCCTTGACCAGCTACATGGAAAGCATGAACCCGCATATCGCCAGTAGCTTGAAAAGCTGGCCACTGGGTAAGGAGTTTAAGTTTTTTGATGCGGTAAAATCCCTGCTGCTAGACGTTGGGGCGGGTACCTTTTTGGGCTTAGAAATGGGCGCTGAAGCACAGCAAGTTAACCAAGCCTTCGTCGCCGAAGTAGATGCCTCTATGGCTGTGCTGCGCCTTGAGATACCAGGCACCACTTGGCGACGCGGCATGCAGGGTCGGCGTTTCTTAGAAAAGTTTATGACTGACCTGATCCCACAAAAACGGACCGGCAATGGTAACGATTTTTTCTCCGAGCTATGCCGCGCCGTTGATGAGGAGGGCGAACTTACTCTGAACGATGAAGACATCATGAATCACATGATTTTCTTACTGTTCGCCGCCCATGACACCACCACCAGCACCTTAAGTTCGATCATTCATGCACTGGCGAAAAACCCGCAGTGGCAAGAGCGTCTACGTGCTGAGTTCGACTCACTGAGCAAAGATCATCTTGATTACGAAGACCTGGCCAAGCTTGAAGAAACCACTTGGGTATTCAAAGAATCACTGCGCATGTACCCGCCGCTACCGACCATCCCACGGCGCGCCATCGATGACATCGAGTTCAATGGCTATAAAATACCGAAGAACACGCTGGTCAGTATTGTTCCGCTGCATACTCACTACATGGAAGAGTACTGGAGCAACCCAAATACGTTTGACCCCGAACGCTTCTCGGCCGAGCGCGCGGAAGACAAGAAGCACTTCTATCAGTGGGTGCCCTTTGGTGGCGGTCACCACAAATGTATCGGCCTCAACTTTGCCGAACTACAAACAAAAATCTTTCTGTTCCACTTCCTGCGCACCTATAAGGTCTCGGTCCCAGCTGGCTACACTGCGCCTTACCAAATGGTGCCATTGGCCGTGCCCAAAGACGGTCTGCCGGTAACTATTACTCGCCTGTAACTGTGTCAGCGATGTAAGTCTCTCTTCACCTTCACAGCTCTCCCCAGCACCACGGGGGGGAGCGAGCTGCTATACTCGCGCATTCGTTTAGCTACGCGAGTCTATTAATGAAATACGCCATCTTGCCGGTCACCCACTTCGAGCAAAACTGCTCCATTTTGCAGTGCCCAGAAACCGGCAACCTAGCAGTGATTGATCCAGGCGGTGACATTGACCGCATCGTCGCTGCACTCAAAGAAATTGGCGGCAAGGTGGAGAAAATCCTTGTCACCCACGGCCACCTTGACCATGTCGGCGCAGTCGCGAATCTGTCGGAAAAACTCGACTTGCCGATTGAAGGGCCACACAAAGAAGACAGCTTCTGGATTGATATGCTGCCGCAGCAGTCGCAGATGATGGGCTTCCCGCCCGCCAAGGTGTTCACACCAACACGCTGGCTGGAAGACGGCGATAGCGTCACTGTCGGCACCACCCGTTTAGATGTGCTGCATTGTCCTGGCCACACCCCCGGCCATGTGGTCTTTATTGAGCCTAAATCAAAACTGGCCATTGTCGGTGATGTGCTCTTTGCTGGCTCCATTGGTCGCAGCGATTTTCCCCGTGGCGACCATGCACAGTTGGTCAGCTCGATTCGTGAGAAACTATTCCCCCTCGGCGACGAGTTTGCTTTTATTCCCGGTCATGGACCGATGTCGACCTTTGGTGAAGAGCGCCGTACCAATCCCTTTGTTAGTGACCATCGCGGCTAAACAGCCCTAACTGAAACCGCACTTAGACGGAACAAACCATGCGCTATATGCTCACTCTAGCCACCGCACTCTTACTGGCAGGCTGCCAAAGCAACAGTGACAAACTGCCTGCAGAGTGCCAGTTAAAACCAGAGTCTGGACGCTGCCGAGCGGCCATTGAACGCTACTGGTTTGATCCGCAAACGGAGAGCTGCAAAGCCTTCATCTGGGGCGGCTGTGACGGCGTGGTTCCTTTTGAAACACTGCAAGACTGCCAACGTACCTGCAATACGCCAGCGACCGAAGCCAGCACACCACGGCTACGTGCACTGCCCCCTGCTACCAACTAATAGGTCCTCATCATGCGTCTGCTACTGATCGCCACCTTTATCCTAGTTAGCGCCTGCAGCAGCAGCACGGCTATCAAGCTGTATGAAGGTGCAGCACTGTTACCAGAGCAATTACTGCTAGTAGATATTCCCGTAGAACTGGAAGTGGTCAGCATTAATGAGCGACGCCTTAAGGGCGTCAACAAACTGCTCAGCTCTAGCGACCGCACCTTGCATCTGCAGCCGGGTGACTATCGCATTATTGCCTACTACAAAAACCTATTTGAGTTGCCCGGCGGCAATCACGAAGTGATCAAGTCGGAGCCGGTACTGTTTCGCGTTAGCGGCGCGGCGGGCAGCCATCATCGACTCAGCTTTAGGGTGCCAGACGATGTCGCCCAAGCACGCGAGCTGGCAGAGCAGTTCAGCGGTTACAGTGTTGATTTGGCTTCCGACGAGCGGCGCCCGACGGAAGCCAGCGGCATGATGCGCAGCGGTGGTTTTTTAAACATCCCGACTACCCCAGCGCTTGCTAGTCACAGCAGTGTGGCGCCCAGTCCTAGCGATACCGCCGCCACAGCACCGCTGAGCTATAGCGACCTACTGAAAGCCAGCTGGCGCCAAGCCAATAGCGAAGAGCGCCGAGAGTTTTTGCGCTGGATCGCAGAGCAGGCAGTAGAAAGCGAGTAGTTACCTTGGCTGGGGTCGCTACGCTTTCTTAACAAACTCAGACTTCAGCTTCATCGGGCCAATACCGTCAATCTTGCAGTCGATGTCATGGTCGCCGTCTACTAGGCGGATATTTTTCACCTTCGTGCCGACCTTCACCACCGACGACGACCCCTTCACTTTCAGGTCTTTGATCACAGTGATGGTATCGCCATCTGCCAGCTCCACCCCGTGAGCATCCTTGATCACTCGCTGCTCTTCTTGCGGTGCTCCCGTGTCATCTTTGGACCATTCGTGGGCGCACTCAGGGCAGACCAACATGATGCCGTCTTCATAGGTGTATTCAGAGCTACACTTAGGGCAATTTGGTAACGCGCTCATAACATCTCCCGCAAGGATCGTGCGCCATCTGGCGCGAACAGGGCGGCATCATGCCAGAAACACACTAAAAACGGAAAAGCCCACAACACCCTAATCGGTCGATCTAGCTCTCTTCCCAGTTCTCAATGTTGACACCCTCGGCGACCAATAAACAACAGCTGGTAATGACCGGAACGGCGCAGACGGGCTACCATGACAGCCATGTGTGCTCTCAAGCTGATTACCTTTGATCTGGATAACACCCTCTGGCCGGTGGACGAAGTGATACGTCAGGCCGAGCAACGCTGTCGCCTATGGATCGTGGAAAAACACCCCGAAGCCGCCGAGCTGATGGACCGCGATACCATGCTGGCCATTCGCAAACAGCTGCTGCATGACAAGCCCGGCTATGTGCATAACCTCACCGCCCTGCGCCGCGACGCTCTGGCACAAGGGTTTCGCCAAGCCGGCTACAGCACTAACGAAGCTGCACTGCTGGCGGACCAAGGCTTTAATATATTTCACGATGCTCGCAACGAGGTGGTGTTTTTTCCCGGCGCTATTGCCACGCTGGAACGCTTGGCCGGTAGCTACCAACTCGGCGCTCTCACCAACGGTAATGCAGATCTAAAAAAGATCGGCATCCACGAGCTGTTCGACTTTCACCACTCGTCCGAGTCCGTCGGCCGACGTAAGCCCGATGCCGCCATGTTCCAAGCCGCGCTACAGTCCGCCGGCGTCACTGCCGGTCAAGCGATACACATTGGCGATCACCCAGAAGAAGATATTGAAGGGGCACGGCGGCAGGGTTTTCAAGCCGTGTGGGCTAACCTGCTTGATCTAAGCTGGCCGGAACACCTGCAGCAACACCCCCATCAAATCCATAACCTGCACGAACTGACTGACCTAGTGACGATGCTTAATGACTAATAGCCAACAACTGCCTGTCCTGCCTTTACTACTGGATCAAATCGAAACCGAACTGCGTCAACTGGGCTGCTGGTCTAGCCAGCCACCGGCTACCTCAGCCTTTGCCAGCCAAGTACCATTTTGCTCTGACAAAATGGCTTTTGATCAGTGGTTGCAGTGGCTCTTTCTGCCCCGCTTTCGCGCCCTAATTGAAGGTGGGCTACCGCTACCGGAACGCTGCCACATTACCCCCATGGCAGAACAGGCGCTGCTTCACCTCGAACAGGATATTTCCTCCTTGCTCGCGCTACTCAATGAGCTAGACGGGCTTTTTGCCAACAATAACGCCGACTAATTGAACGATAACTCGTCTCTTTGAGTAGCTCTGCGGTAGAGCGTACTATCAGAGACCTGCCCGTCAAACCATCAGGGAGCTCATCATGACCACGTTCGGTAAAAACAGTCTCGACACCGCCTCTAGTTTGTCCGTCGACGGTCGTCAATATCGTTACTTTTCTCTCCCCGCTTTAGCCTCACAGGGCTGGGGTAAGTTGGAACAACTTCCTTTCTCACTGAAGGTATTACTAGAAAACCTATTACGTTTTGAGGATGGCGTTAGCGTTAGCAAGGACGACATCAAAGCACTGCTTAAATGGACCGAGACACGCTCTTCGGATCGGGAAATTGGTTACCGCCCAGCACGTGTGTTGATGCAAGACTTCACCGGCGTACCTGGTGTGGTTGATCTGGCTGCTATGCGCAGCGCCATTTCTGCCGCCGGCGGCGACCCGCAGCGTATCAATCCGCTGACCCCGGTGGATCTTGTTATTGATCACTCAGTGATGGTCGACAGCTTTGCTTCTGATGGCGCCTTTGACGATAACGTGGCGATGGAATACCAGCGTAACCGCGAGCGCTATGAGTTCCTGCGCTGGGGCCAAACTGCCTTTAATAATTTTCGTGTGGTGCCGCCGGGCACCGGTATTTGCCACCAGGTCAACTTGGAATATCTGGCTCGCAGTGTGTGGTCCGAAGAAAAAGACGGTGAGCTGTGGGCCTATCCCGATACCTTGGTCGGCACCGACTCGCACACCACCATGATTAACGCACTCGGCGTGCTTGGCTGGGGTGTGGGTGGCATCGAGGCGGAAGCGGCCATGCTTGGCCAGCCGATTTCCATGCTAATCCCAGAAGTAGTGGGTATGCGTCTAACGGGCAAGCTGCGCGAAGGCGTAACCGCCACCGACTTAGTCTTAACCGTGACAGAGATGCTGCGTAACCACGGCGTGGTAGGTAAGTTTGTTGAGTTCTGTGGCGACGGCTTGGATGAGCTGATGCTGGCCGACCGCGCCACCATTGCCAACATGTCACCGGAGTATGGCGCCACTTGCGGCTTCTTCCCGATTGATCAACGCACCCTTGAATACCTAACCCTGTCTGGTCGCGACCCACACACCGTGGCATTGGTCGAGCAGTACTGCAAAGCGCAGGGGCTGTGGCGTGAACCGGGCATGGTCGAGCCAACCTTTACTGATCTACTCTCCCTCGACCTGAGCACTGTTGAGCCGAGCATGGCAGGCCCCAAGCGGCCACAAGACCGCGTGCCGCTGAGCCAAGTGGCAAGCACCTTCGCCCAGCTGGAAAGTGCGCAGATTCCACTACAAGACATCTCCGACATGAAAAACGAGGGCGGCATTCAGCCGGAAATGGTTCGCTCCAGTGATGCCACCGCAATCAAGGTTGACGGTAAAAAACACCGCCTAAGCCATGGCGACGTGGTCATTGCTGCTATCACATCTTGTACCAACACCTCCAACCCATCGGTGATGTTGGCAGCGGGCCTGTTGGCAAAAAAAGCCAACGAGCGCGGCCTCACCCGCAAGCCTTGGGTAAAAACCTCCCTGGCCCCCGGCTCTAAAGTGGTAACCGAGTATCTGGCCAAAGCAGGCCTGCAAAAAGATCTGGATGCTCTGGGCTTTCAGTTGGTCGGCTACGGCTGCACCACCTGTATTGGTAACTCAGGACCGCTACCCGATGCCATTGAAAAAGCCATTCATGAAAACGACTTACTAGTGGCGTCCGTGCTTTCTGGTAACCGTAACTTTGAAGGCCGAGTACACCAAAGCGTCAAAACCAACTGGCTGGCTTCACCGCCACTGGTGGTCGCCTATGCCTTGGCCGGCTCAGTTAAAGTCGATTTAAACAACGAGCCATTAGGGCACGACCGCGACGGAAAACCGGTCTACATGCGCGAACTGTGGCCGAGCAACGCGGAAATTCAAGCAGCGCTGTCGAACGTCACTGGCGACATGTTCCGCCAGCAGTACGCTTCCGTATTTGACGGTGACGCTGACTGGCAGGCCATGCCAGTGCCCGCCGCCGCCACCTATGAGTGGAAAGAAGACTCCACCTATATCCAGCACCCGCCATTTTTCCACGGCATGACGAAAACACCAGCGCCGCTGCACGCCATCAAAAGTGCGCGCATTCTTGCCCTGTTTGGTGACTCCATTACCACCGACCACATCTCCCCTGCCGGCAGCATTCAGGCCGACAGCCCCGCCGGCCACTACCTGCAGAGCCATGGCGTGGAGCCAAAGAACTTCAACTCCTATGGCTCGCGGCGCGGCAACCACGAAGTAATGATGCGCGGCACCTTTGCCAACATCCGCATCAAAAACGAAATGGTGCCTGGCACCGAAGGTGGCGTGACCAAACTGATGCCAGAGGGTGAAGTGCTGCCTATTTATGGCGCAGCAATGCGTTATATCAGCGCTGGCATTCCCACCATTGTTGTTGCCGGTAAAGAGTACGGCACCGGCTCGTCGCGGGACTGGGCAGCTAAGGGCACCACCTTGCTGGGCGTGCGTGCGGTAATTGCCGAAAGTTTTGAGCGTATTCACCGTTCCAACTTGATCGGCATGGGCGTGTTACCGCTGCAGTTTCCTGAAGGGGTTAACCGGCAGACATTGCAGCTAGATGGCAGTGAGGAAATTGATATTCCAGACCTGCTGGATGACTTGATGCCCCACGGCATGACACGTGTGATCATCCGCAAAAACGGTCAGGAACAGACCTTTGCGGCGCTAGTTAGACTCGATACCGCGACTGAAGTCACTTACTTCCGTCATGGCGGCATCCTCCACTATGTACTGCGACAGATGATGTAATTGAACAGCGAACGCCGCACTGCCTAACCGGGCTGTGCGGCAGCCGCTAACCACCAAACAATAAATCTAAAGTGGTACCACTGCTGTAACGCGCCTTCATCGCCGCTAAATGCTCAAGCGCCACACCGCGCAAATACGGCTCCTCCAAACAAACAAGCTGGTAAATCCCTTGGCGCAACAAGGTGCGATCGAGCGCTTCATCGTGCCGTTCTAGCGGCACCATGCCGTGGACAAAGCCCGCCCAAGAAGCCGCCACCACCCAAGTATTCATCAGCAGGGCCTGCATCTGCTCATCTGTTAGCTCAATCAGCCCAGCCGCGCGCAACCCCTTATAGACCGTCAGCCCCTGGGCCAAGCTGCGCTGAACGAAGTCACCGTAGCTGCTGCGCAAGCGTGCATCTTGGTTTAGCAGATGGTTCATCTCGCGGTGTAAAAATCGTGCACCCCACATGCCCTGCAAGATTGACTCAAAATAACCGACCTTATCTTGCCACGTCAGCGGCCGCCCCTGCGGCACCTGCAAGAAGGCCTCTACCGTGTCCTGATAACGCTCAAACAGGGCAAAAATAATGTCGCCCTTATTACGGAAGTGGTAGTACAGATTGCCTGGTGAAATGCCCAGTTCATCAGCGATACGGTTGGTGGTGACGTTGCGCTCACCATGCACGTTAAACAACTCAAGGCTGGTCACCAAGATACGCTCTTTAGTACTGATACCGCTGGCATTGGTGCTACTGTTACTAGCACTGCTACTCCGACTAACGACCATAACAACTCTCGCGCTTTTCTTATTGGCACAGTGCAGGGATTGACAGCTAGAGTAATTACTCTAAAACTCAGTAGGCAAGTATATAGGCAAAATAATTGTAGTTTTAGGAGAGCCCACATGATCGCCAGTCCCGCTGACAACGTTCACGTTTTACACGATCAGGACGCTGAAATTCAGCGCATGAGCAGCATTATTCAAGCGCAGAAAACGGCCTTTGCAAGCCAGCCCTATCCCAGCGCAGAGCAGCGGATTGAGCATCTTGGCCGACTTAAAACACAGTTACTGAAGTACCAAGACGATATTTGCGCCGCCCTCGACAGTGATTTTGGCGGCCGCTCGGCGGACGAGACGCTGCTGGCAGAAGTCATGACCAGCCTTGAAGGGGTCCACTACAACAGCAAAAACCTACGCCGCTGGATGAAGCCACAGAAGCGTAAAGTGGGCGCTGCGCAATGGCCTGGCTCGGCCATGGTGACCTACCAGCCAGTCGGCGTGGTGGGCGTGATCTCGCCATGGAACTACCCCTTTTATTTGGCTTTCGGCCCCCTGGCCGGCGCCTTAGCCGCGGGTAACCGCGTGATGATTAAAATGAGCGAGTCCACCCCAGCCAGTGGCGCGCTAATACGCAAAATGATCGCCGAAGTGTTTGAAGAAAATCATGTCGCCGTATTCAACGGCGAAGTAGAGGCTGGCGTAGCGTTTTCCAAACTGCCTTTTGATCACCTGCTGTTTACCGGTGCCACCTCGATCGGCCGCCACGTGATGCGCGCAGCGGCAGAAAACCTCACCCCAGTGACACTGGAGCTGGGCGGCAAAAGCCCGTGCATCATCAGCGATGACTTCCCCATGCACACCGCAGTGGAGCGCATTGCTTTTGGTAAGTGCTTCAATGCCGGACAAACCTGTGTATCACCAGACTACGTCATGCTGCCAAAAGGTAAGACCGGTGAATTTATCAGCGCCTTCACTGAGCAAGTCAGCGGTATGTACCCGACCATGGTTAACAACCCTGACCTAACCTCGGTGATCAATGCTCGCCAACACCAGCGATTGCTTGGCTATATAGAAGACGCCGAGAAAAAAGGCGCCAAGATTGTGCATATCAATCCTGCCAACGAGGACTTCAGCAACTCGCGCAAAATGCCTTTTACGCTACTGCTGAATGTCACTGATGACATGAAAGTGGCGCAAGATGAAATCTTCGGGCCGCTGATGATTTTGCGCGAGTATGACTCGCTGCAGCAGGCTATGGACTTCATCAATGCCGGCCCACGACCACTGGCACTGTATTACTTTGATTGGAACAGTGAGCGTGCTCAGCACGTGCTGAACCACACCCACTCCGGCTGCGCCGCCCTGAATGACACCATGACGCAAGTCAGTGTCGACGACCTTCCCTTTGGCGGCATCGGTGCTAGCGGCATGGGCCACTACCATGGCTACGAAGGCTTTCTCACCTTCTCGCACAGTAAGGGCGTGTTCCGTCGCGGCAAGATAAACCCGACTAAAAATATCCTGCCACCGTTCGGCCGTGGCATTCATAAGTTCATCTATAAATACCTCTTGAAGTGAGGCGTGTATGAGCGAATCCCTGCATCTAAATCGGCGCGAATTTATCCGCGCCAGCCTGCTCGGTTCAGCCCTGTTAGCCGGTGGCGCCACCGTCGCCTCACTGAGTGGCTGTAGTAGCCCACAAAGTGCAGCAGACGGTTTCTTACACTTGCGCCCAGCAGACATTGAAATGCTAACGCCACTGGTGCCACTGCTGTTGGCTGGTGCCTTGCCGAATGGTGACGCTGATGTGCCGCGGGTGCTACAACGCCTCGACTCACTACTAGACAGCCCCGCACCGGCCGGCCGAGAAGCGCTGTTCCAGCTTTACGATGTGCTGCAAATGGGAGCCTTTCGCTGGTGGGTGATGGATGCTTGGGCTCACCCAGCCAAGCTCTCTAGCGAGCAAATTGATCAGGGCCTCGGCAACTGGAGTCGCAAGCAAAACAGTTTTGCTCGACTGGCATTTAATGGCCTCTGCCAACCGCTCATGCTGGCTTGGTACACCGATGCAGAGATTGCTAAAAGCACCGGCTACCCCGGTCCACCGCGCAAGGTGATCACATGAAAGATTTATCCAAGCTCGAAATTCGCGACATTGATGACCCGTGGAAAAACCCCAGCGCCAACGGCTGGGCGGTACACGATGGCTCGCAGTTAAATGCAGATCTGACTCTTGATGCCGACGTGGTCATTATTGGCTCCGGTGCCGGCGGCGGCGTCAGCGCTGAAATTCTTAGTCAAGCCGGCTTGCGCGTTATCATCATCGAGGCGGCCAAACTAAAAAGCAGCGATCAATTTAATATGGATGAGGGCGAAGCCTATCGTGACCTCTACCAAGAGGGTGCTACCCGCGCCTCCAAAGATGGCAGCATTGCCATCCTGCAAGGCCGCGCCGTAGGCGGCACCACAGTGGTCAACTGGACCTCCAGCTTTCGCACGCCAGAACAAACGCTGTCCTATTGGCACGATCAATTCGGAGTCAGCGGCTTATCTCGCAGCGAACTTGATCCTTGGTTCAAACAGATGGAGCAGCGCCTCAAGGTCAGCAAGTGGGTGATGCCGCCGAACGCCAATAACCATGCACTAAAAACAGGTTGTGAAGCGCTCGGCTGGAGCTGGAGCGTCATTCCCCGCAACGTCGACGGCTGTTGGGATCTAGGCTATTGCGGCACTGGCTGTCCAACCAACGCCAAGCAATCGATGCTAGTCACTACCTTGCCTAGCGCGATGAATAGCGGTGCCACTCTGATACACAGCGCCGAAGCGCGCAGCCTCGAGCATGACGGCAAGCGTGTCACGGCGGTGCTTTGCAACGCACTGGATGAACGTAAGCGCCCCACTGGGAAAACCGTACGCGTCACGGCGCGCACTTTTATTGCAGCGGGCGGCGGCATCAACACGCCAGCGCTGCTGTTACGTGCCGCTGTGCCTGACCCACACCAACGCCTTGGCAAGCGTACGTTTTTACACCCGACCACATTGGTGTTAGGTGACTTTGCCGAACGAGTGGATGGCTACTATGGCGCACCGCAGTCACTCTACTCGGATCAGTTCACTTGGCGTGACGGTGTCGCCGGCGCCATCGGCTACAAAATGGAAGTGATGCCCACCCACCCCGGACTAATAACTTCTTTGATCGGCGGCTATGGCAGCATGGCACGCACCCAAGCTGAGCGCCTACCCCATTACGCTGCTGCTATTTCTATCTTGCGTGATGGCTTTCACGATGAGAGCGAAGGCGGTGCAGTGGAGCTAAGCCGCCACGGCGATGGTGTGCTCGACTATGTGCTGAATGATTATGTCCTCGAGGGCATCCGCCATAGCCACCTGACCATGGCGGAGCTGCTGTTTGCTGCTGGCGCCGAACGGGTTCGTGCCGGCCATGGCGACATTCCTTTCCTGTCTAGCTGGAAAGAAACCAAGCAGCGCATTGCTAGCCTAAAATATGACCCCGGCCTGACCGGTTGTGGTAGCGCCCACGTGATGGGCGGCTGCACCATGGGCAGTGATGAAAGCCGTGCTCTGGTCGACAACGATGGTCGTTATCATCACTTAGAAAACCTCTACATATTTGATGGTTCCGTGCTACCCACCAGCCTTGGTGTTAACCCACAGCTGACCATCTATGCCATCACCGCCCGCAACGCCAACCTGTTGGCTAATCGACTGCAAGGCTAAGACAGCGGGGCGGTGGACTTTCGGTCCCTGCCCCGAGTCGCTATCCTTGCCGCTTTGTTGATCTCACCGGAAGCTTGTATGACTAACCGTGTTGTCTACCCTGGCACCTTTGACCCCATCACCAACGGCCACAAAGACCTGATTGAGCGCGCCGCGGCGATGTTTGATGAAGTCATCGTCGCCATTGCCGCCAGCGAAAAAAAGGGCCCGCTGTTTTCTTTGGAGGAGCGCGTTGCGCTAGTCGAAGACTCCATGTCTCATCTGGACAACATCAAAGTAGTCGGCTTCTCCAAACTGCTCGCCCATTTCTGCGCCGACCAGAAAGCCAATATTCTGCTGCGTGGCTTGCGGGCGGTAAGCGATTTTGAGTACGAGTTTCAGCTCGCCAACATGAACCGCCAGCTGGCCCCAGAGTTAGAAACCGTGTTTCTCACGCCAGCGGAGCACTTGTCTTATATTTCTTCTAGCCTAGTGCGAGAAATCGCTCTGCTTGATGGCGATGTGAGTAAGTTTGTACCCCCTCTGGTGGCCAAGGCACTGACCCGCAAACGTGACGAGCGTCGCGATTAAATCTTCTCTTCTTCACTCCCCAAAAAATCTGCTGTAACCCAGCGGCTAAAGTAACCACAGCCGCTGGTATCGCACATACGTCTGATAGACCTTAGCGACAAACACCCCCATTATTCTATCTCTCACAATAACGATGCTCAGCCACGATGCTGGGCCGTTCCACTATGGTATCAGTCGGATACCATGCTGCCTGCAAGCAAAGGAGAGGAATCACCATGAACTGGACCCAAGTCGCCCGCTATGGCGTCGCCCTGCTATTGATTAGCATCACCACTGTTGGCCATGCCCGCCTGCCTGCGGCGGCGATTGCCTCAGCCCACCCTCTGGCCACAGAGGCCGGCTTTGCTGTCCTTGATCAAGGTGGCAACGCCTTTGATGCAGCCATTGCCGTCAGTGCAGCGCTAGCGGTGGTCGAGCCTTATAGCTCCGGCATGGGCGGCGGCGGTTTCTGGTTGCTGCATGAGGCCGACAAACAGCGCAACATCATGATCGATGGCCGCGAAAAAGCCCCCGGCAACGCCAGCCGCGATATGTATTTAGACAATCAAGGCAAGGTGGTGCGTGACTGGGCCATCAATGGCCCTAGCTCAGCGGGCATTCCTGGCCAGCCTGCTGCCTTGGCTCACCTAGCAGCCGGCTACGGCAATCTACCACTGTCGGTCAGCCTCGCCCCTGCCATTCGCCTTGCTAAAGAAGGCTTTCCAGTGGAAGAGCATTACCGACGCATGGCTTTAGCGCGCCGCAATGTCATCAACCGCTCCGTGGAAGCGCGGCGTATTTTTCTTGATCGTGGCGAAGTACCAGCCGTTGGCTACTTAGTGCTGCAGCCAGAGCTGGCACAGCTACTTGAGCTACTCGCCAGCGAAGGCCACGACGGCTTTTATCGGGGCGCACTAGCGCAAAAGCTGGTTGATGGTGTCATCGATAATGGCGGCCTCTGGTCGATGGAAGATCTCGCCAACTATCAGGTGGTTGAGCGAGAGCCTGTCAGCGGTACCTTTCGTGGCGCAAAAATTATCAGCGCCGCGCCGCCTTCGTCTGGCGGCGTGGTATTGATCCAAGCACTCAACATTTTGGAAAAGTTTAATGATGGCAATGTTGAGCCCGCCTTGTTTCCACATCTGGCGGTAGAAAGCATGCGCCGCGCTTATCGCGACCGCGCGCTTTACCTTGGCGATCCCGATTTTGTCGAGATGCCTATTAGTAAACTGCTGGATAAGGACTATGCCGCAACGCTGGCAACTAGCATCAAGCTAGACAAGGCCACGCCCTCGAGCAGCTTGGGCGAGCCTGTCACCGTTGAACAAGGCGACCACACCAGTCACTTCTCCATCATCGACCAGCAAGGCAACCGCGTATCCGCCACCCTCAGCGTCAACCTGCCATTTGGCTCTGGTTTTGTTGTGCCCGGCACCGGCCTGTTACTCAATAACGAAATGGACGATTTTTCTGCCAACCCGGGCAGCGCCAATGCCTACGGCTTGATCGGCGGTGAAGCTAACGCTATCGCTGCCAACAAACGGCCGCTGTCCTCCATGACGCCGACTTTTATTGAGTGGGACGGCAAGGTCGCCATCCTTGGCACCCCCGGTGGTAGCCGCATCATCAGCATGGTGATGCTAGCCGCACTGGAAGCACTCGCAGGAAAGCCCGCACAAGATTGGGTAACGCGGCCACGCTTTCACCACCAGTACATGCCAGATCAGGTTCAGGGCGAGCCCGACTTTGTTGGCAGCAGCGCAGGAAAGTCGCTATTGGTACGCGGCCATGAAATGGAGTCCACCGGTCGCCGCTACGGCAACATGCAAGCCATTTTGTGGGATAGCAAAAGTGGTAATTTAGAGGCAGCGGCAGACCCGCGCGGCATGGGCCTGGCGCTAGTGAAGAAAGTAGAAAACAAATCCAATTAAGTCTTAGTTGAAAAACTAAAGTATAAAAAAGCCCGCATGAGCGGGCTTTTTTATACTTTTTAGACGGTTATTAAAAACGCCAAAACAAACCAGCAGAAGGTCCTGAACGGTTAGTGTCACCAACCGACTCCAACGTTAAAGCAAAGTACTCAACGTTTAGACCCAGCTTCTCACCCAAAGAAATATCCAGACCTGCTGCTGCAGCGATATCACCTTCGGTAGAAGAGCCTACGCCAGACAAGCGCGCTTTGGTCCACATATAACCAACGCCGACATAAGGCGTGATTGGGCCCATCTCTTTACGTAAACGCAATAGGCCGCCAATAGAAAAGTCATGCATAAACTCTACGCCACTGACCTTATCTTCTGCCGACTTCACGGTTGCACCAAGACGCAACTCTGAGGAGAAATACTCACTAATATCGCCACCAAACCGAATTGACAAATCACCGGTATCAAATTCTTCAGAGGCAAAATCGGGCTCTTGCTCAATAATAGTATAGTTAATACCAATATACGCATTCGTCTCACGAGCATTGGCTAAGGTGCTCAGACCTACAGTTGCGCTAACCAATACGCCAGCGAACAGGCAGTTCAAACTTTTTTTCATTTTTTTTCTCCGTCAGAGTTTCTCACGTGGCTGACAAAATACTGCACTGTGTGACTGACAAACATTAGCGATTGGCTTTTTCCGTCGCCATTTCACTCTGCCTAAAATCATGCTGCGCTGGAGTGCAGCCTAAGCAACGAACGAAAGTGGAACGGGCTGGAGCCCTAACTAGTTTTTCCGCTGACTCATCAACGTTGTCACCCAGAATAGACATAGGTAATGACACGGTGAATATGGTTAAGCCTGCAAAAGTAAAAGCCGCTAGTATCGGTCGCGCGAACAAGGTGTCGGCGATCATCGCAATCTCACCAGGACGATCAGAGTCCGGATCAAACGCGTGCGCCATAGGCACCACGCCTACGAACAGAAGACTAAAGGCGAGGAACGAGGCCAAAAACGGGCGCTTTGCTCGCAACATGATGGAACCCTCTAATTGCTTGTTATAGTTAATGTAGTGCTACCACTATGGCGTCTAAGTTCTTAATAAACCGGCAATTGGTCACAATCTACACTTTTGACTCTTTCGCGGCAACCCATCATCGCTGACATTCTGGGCAATAACAGGTACTGCGTTGTCCATGCCGAGCGGCGCGCAGTTTTGTCGCGCAAACCAAGCAGTTTTCACCAGCACGACCATACACCATCAGCTCTTGAGCAAAGTAACCGGGCTGGCCATCCACCCGGCTGAAATCCTTCAAGGTAGTGCCGCCCGCCACAATCGCTTGGCTTAATACTTGCTGGATACTTTGCGCCAGCCGGTCATAGCGACTGCGACTGATGCGTCCCGCCTGTCTCGAGGGGTGAATGCCGGCCATAAACAGGCTTTCCTGAGCATAAATATTGCCCACCCCCACCACTGTCTTGTTATCCATGATGAACGTTTTGACCGCTTGCTTACGACCAGCAGCACGCTGCGCCAGCCACTCACCATCAAAACCTTGCTCCAGCGGCTCTGGACCAAGGTGAGCAAGCAAAGGATGGCTATCTGGCTGCTCACTCCACAGCACCGCACCAAAGCGACGCGGATCGTTATAGCGCAGCAGCTTGCCGCTACTTAGCAGCAGGTCAACATGGTCATGCTTACCCGGCGCCGTCTCATTAGGCAGCACCCGCAAGCTACCGGACATGCCCAAGTGGATGAGCAGCTGACCCCCGACCATATCAACTAACAAAAACTTGGCGCGCCGACGCACCGCCAGCACCGGCGCATCACGTAATGCCATCACCTCCGCCGGTATCGGCCAGCGCAGCTTGGGCTGACGCACCAGCACTTGGCGGATACTCTCTCCTTGCAAATAAGGCGTGATGCCCCGCCGGGTGGTTTCTACTTCAGGTAACTCAGGCATACTCTCGTCCAGCTAAAGCGGTTAACGGCCACAAGGCCAATGCAGCAAGGGGTAGAGAATGTCACTATCTGCCCTGCCTTCGGAGTACGACATCAGCCATACTCCGTTAGCAACACGCATTTAGCATTATTATAAACTCGCAGTGGAATTATCATGAGTCTTAACGGCCTATTTTCTCCCTCCGCCTGGCAGGTGGTACTTATTGCTCTGGCTTTAACCCATGTCACCATCGTTAGTGTGACCATCTATTTACACCGCCACTCTGCCCACCGAGCGGTGGATTTGCATCCAGCTTTGGCACACTTCTTCCGCTTTTGGTTATGGCTGACCACCGCCACCAATACCAAAGAGTGGACTGCCATTCACCGTAAGCATCATGCTTTCTGTGAAACAGAAAACGACCCGCATAGCCCAGTGATTTACGGTATCAGCAAGGTGCTGAAAGAAGGCGCCGAGCTCTATCAAGCGGAAGCGCGCAATCAAGAAACGTTAGACCGTTTCGGTGGCGGCACACCCGACGATTGGCTTGAGCATAACCTGTATAGCCGCTTCCCTAACCTTGGCATTGCCATCATGGGGGCCATCAACCTCGTCTGCTTTGGCGCCATTGGTATTACCATTTGGGCTGTGCAGATGATCTGGATTCCATTATTTGCTGCCGGCGTTATCAACGGCATTGGCCATCATTGGGGCTACCGCAACTTTGAGTCCCGTGACGCCTCACGCAACATTGTGCCTTGGGGCATCCTCATCGGTGGCGAAGAGCTGCACAACAACCACCACACTTACCCTAACTCGGCCAAGCTGTCGGTACGTCGCTTTGAGTTTGATGCCGGCTGGGCATGGATTCGCCTCTTTGAAATACTGAAGCTGGCCAAGGTAAATAAAGTGCCGCCACGGCCGTTTTTTGTCGAAGACAAAGCCGGCATTGATATCGACACTTTACGCGCACTGATGCAAAACCGCTTTCAGGTTATGGCCCGTTATCGCCGCGAGGTGATTACACCGGTGTTTCGTGAGGAAAAAGCACGCGCTTCAGAAGCAACCCGCGCATTCTTCCGTCGCGCTGGCGCACTGCTACATCGTGAAGACAGCCTGATCGGTGAGAAGGACCGAGAAAACCTGACTCACCTGATGTCCGCCAATGAGACGCTGGCGGCTATTTACCAGCACCGCCTACGTCTACAAGAGATCTGGTCGCGCACCACAGCCAGCTCCCAGGAGATGGTTGAAGCGCTACTTGAGTGGTGCCGCGAAGCAGAGGCATCCGGCATTCGCGCTCTGCAAGAGTTCTCTGCTCAGCTAAAGTCCTACGCAATGCGACCTGTCGCTGCCTAGTACTGCGACAGCTACTTAGCCCGGCGGCGTCAGCCGCCAGCGACTTTTATGATTAGACGCTAACAGCAATCGAATAAAAGAAAGACACAAAAAAGCCCAGCATTGCTGGGCTTTTTTGCTTAAGCGAAGAGCACAACGAATGTGCTGCTCCTGCTGGTGTTACTTGATTTTGCCTTCTTTATACGGAACATGCTTACGCAGAACCGGATCGAACTTGCTCATTTCCATCTTTTCTGGATGGTTGCGCTTGTTCTTAGTGGTGGTATAGAAGTGACCAGTACCACCGGTAGAAACCAGTTTGATTTTTTCACGAGCGCCGCTCTTGGCCATGACTTGTCTCCTTAGACCTTAATGCCGCGGGCACGGATGTCGGTCAACACCGCATCAATACCCAGCTTGTCGATAATGCGCATACCTTTTGGGGTCACACGTAGACGCACAAAACGCTTCTCGGTCTCAACCCAAAAACGATGGTAGTGCAAATTTGGCTCGAAACGACGCTTGGTCTTAATGTTCGAGTGAGAAACATGGTTACCCGTAATAGGGCGCTTCCCAGTAACTTGGCAAACTTTGGACATTGTCTTGCTCCGACATCGATCACGAGGGAGACACCCCCGGAAAAGGCGCGTTTTATACCAGATGAGCGACCACGACACAAGCAACAATAACAAATTGCCTGATATGACCGACACTAATCTGATAACAAAATAGGCACACTGATTAGTAACACTCTGCGGGCATCACTGGTTCGTTGCCACTACAGCCATCCACGCTCCGCTAACGATACCCAGTTGCCATCACCAATAACCAGATGATCCAACACACGAATATCGACTAATCCAAGCGCCTCCACCAAACGGCGGGTTATGGAACGGTCGGCCTCACTAGGCTCCGCCACTCCAGAAGGGTGATTGTGCGCCAAAATCAACGCCGCTGCATTATGTTCTAGACTGCGTCGCACCACTTCACGTGGATAAACGGCAGCGCCGTCGATGGTGCCGCGAAATAACTCCTCGAAAGCCAGCACGCGGTGCTTGTTATCAAGAAACAAGCAGGCGAACACCTCATGCGGATAACGCCGCAGTTTAGCCATCAAAAAGCGACCGGCATCCTCTGGCTTGGTCAGGGCGTGCTCGCGCAACATCTCTGCCGCCAAGTAGCGCTGGCCCAGCTCCAGTGCCCCCAGCAACTGCGCCAGCCTAGCATCGCCTAAGCCAGGCTGAGTGCGCAGCTTGGTCAGCGGCATATCGAGCAAGTTGCGCAAACCGCCACTGCTGCTCAACAGCTCACGGCCCAGATCCACCGCGGTTCGACCTCGCGCGCCAGTGCGCAAAAAAATAGCGAGCAACTCTGCGTCGCTCAGCACCTCTGCTCCACGGGCCAGCAGTTTTTCTCTGGGCCGCTCATCCAGCGGCCAGTCTGTGATTGCCATCGCTCTCTATCTCAGCTGATAAAAGCGCACTATGGCGCAGCAATAACAGCTCGACTGACAGCTTTGTCCTCCAATTGATCTGCGAGATCAGCGCAAAGTGTGTGATCACTACGCAACCTGCAAGTGTGGTGGTACGCTAGACACCCTCTTTATCTCAGACTAAAGCGCCACTTCACTATGGAACGACTGGTCAATAAACGCATCCTGCTGGGTGTGACGGGCGGCATCGCTGCCTACAAGAGTGCCGAACTGGTGCGCCGCCTACAGGATGCCGGTGCCGATGTGCGCGTGGTCATGACCAGTGGCGCCTGTGAGTTCATTACGCCGCTAACTATGCAGGCGCTGTCTGGCAACCCGGTGCACACCACCTTGCTCGATCCAGAAGCCGAAGCCGGCATGGGCCACATCGAGCAAGCGCGCTGGGCCGACTTGGTGTTGATCGCCCCAGCTAGCGCTAACTTTATGGCGCGGCTGGCGCATGGTCATGCCAACGATCTGCTGTCCACTTTGTGTCTGGCCACCGGCGCACCGATTGCCATTGCTCCGGCCATGAACCAACAGATGTGGGCAGATGCTGCTACTCAGCGCAACCTGCTGATCCTGCAGGAAAAAGCCATTCGGGTGTTTGGCCCTGCCTCGGGCGACCAAGCCTGCGGCGATGTCGGCCCTGGGCGCATGCTTGAGCCCACTGAGATTGCCCTTGCCGCCGCCAATGTGTTTGACCACCAGCTGCTGTCCGGCCGTCACGTCGTCATTACCGCCGGCCCTACCCGCGAAGCCATTGATCCGGTGCGCTACATCACCAACAGAAGCTCTGGGAAAATGGGCTTTGCGCTGGCTGAAGCGGCCGCGGAAGCCGGTGCGCGCGTGACCCTCATTGCTGGCCCAGTGAACTTGCCGACGCCTTCTCGGGTTAAGCGTCAGGACGTCATTCGTGCACTCGATATGCATGAAGCCTGCATGGAAGTGGTTGCCGCTGGCTGTGATATTTTTATCGCCACTGCTGCCGTGGCGGATTATCGACCCCTAGTCACTGCCGACCATAAGATCAAGAAATCCACTGAAGAAGTGCATTTAACACTGATTAAAAACCCCGACATTGTCGCCTCGGTTGCCGCCCATGCGTGCCGTCCTTTCACTGTCGGTTTCGCCGCAGAAACGCACGACGTGATCAACTATGCACGCGGCAAATTGGAAAATAAAAAACTAGATATGATCGCCACTAACGACGTCTCTGGTGAAAATGTCGGCTTCAACAGCGACAGCAATGCCCTCACGGTAATTTGGCCCGGCGGTCACAAAGTGCTGCCGTTGGCCTCAAAACAACAAATTGCCAAACAGCTGATTGAGCTAATCGCCATCCGTCAGGGCGCTGGCAAACAACCATAATTCAGGAGCACCGATGGAGCTGCAGTTTCGGATTCTCGATCCCCGCTTGGGCCACGAATTCCCCTTGCCCAGCCATGCTACCGAAGGCTCTGCTGGCCTTGACCTGCGCGCCATGGTTGCTGATACCACGGTGCTGGCCCCCGGCCAAACCCTGCTGCTCGCCACTGGCATGGCCATCTATATCGAAAACCCTGGCTACGCCGGCATGATTCTGCCGCGCTCAGGGCTGGGCCATAAACACGGCATCGTGCTGGGCAACTTGGTCGGTTTAATTGATGCGGACTATCAGGGCGAGCTGATGGTGTCCTGCTGGAACCGCAGCGAACAGCCTTTCGTCATCGAGCCGGGCGACCGTATTGCTCAGCTGGTGATCGTGCCAGTACAACAAGTATCGCTGCGCCAAGTGGACAGCTTCTCGGTCAGCGAGCGCGGCGCAGGTGGCTTTGGCCACAGCGGTCGACGCTAATAAAACGCGCTTTGGGTTTAAAGGGGGATCCTGCATGAAGAAGAAATCTACGTCCACGGACGTGTCCGGCGAAAATAAAAAAAGCAAAAGCGCCAGCAAACAAAAAACCGTTGCCACTGGCAGAGCCGGCTCCGGTGTTAGCGGCTATATGATCAGTGCGCTGGTCGTCAGCGCGATCGCCATTACCAGCGGTAGCTTAGCACTTGGCTGGCTGCAATTTAGTCGCCATCAAGCCATGGTCGAGCAGCAACTGGCGCGCACACTAGCCAACCAATACACCGCACTCCTCAACGAGGTGGTGAGCGACACAGAAGCAGCCGTCGCCAGCATAGCCAGCAACCCCGCCATTGTTGATGCCTCCATAGAACCCAATGGCCCCAGCGCTAATGCCCTGCTCGCTGGCTTGCCCAACAGCAAGATGACACTGCTGCCGGCAGGGCAGGTGCTGCCACCGGAGTCACTGTCATTTACTGCCCGCGACCTGCTGCAAAAAGCCCGCGATGCCAGTGCGCCCGTATCCGCCATGGTGCCGGCCAACCCGCCGCTGCTGTACGTTGCCATGCGCGCCAGCAATAACGCCATGGCCCTAATTGAACTGCCAGTCGGCGATCTCGGCCTGCTTATTTCACGCATGGCGCCGGACGGCATTCATGTGGTGATTCGCCAGCCCGGTGGTCAGCCGCTATTTACCAGCGGCACCGCGAGCAACAATGGCCAACAATTCGATAGCAAAGCCGCTGGCGGAGTAGAGGTGGTCGTCACCGTACCACCTGGCACCCAAGACCCCGGCCTGCTGATGCTGTTTGTGCTGACCTGCGTCGGCATGCTGCTGCTTACCTTGCTGATCATCTTGTCTGGCTTCCTGTCACTGTCTCGAGCCGTGCGCAAAGACGCCGCTTTGCTTATCCACCTCAGCGAAGACTTGGCTGAGAACTACAAAGCAGCGCCACGTAGCTCACTGTCACTGCCGCCACTCGCCGCCATAGTGAACAGCATGCACAAGTTGGCAGCCCAGCGTCCTGCCGCCTCCAACGCCAGTCGCAAGATGGAAAAGCCAGCCTCTGACTTCCCCCTCAGCAGCGCTGACAGCACCCTATTAACCCAAAGCAACGACGTGGTAAGCGTCTCTGGCACCCAGCTACCAGAATCTATTTTTCGCGAATACGATATTCGTGGCATCGTCGGCGACACCCTGACAGCAGAAACCGTTGAGCTGCTTGGTCGCGCCATTGGTACCGAAGCGATGCAAGCCGGCCAGCAAACTGTGATCGTCGGTCGCGATGGTCGCCTGCACAGCCCAGAGCTGTCCGAGGCGCTTATTCTTGGCTTAACCAAAAGCGGCCGGGACGTGATTGATATCGGTGCCGTACCAACACCGGTGCTGTATTACGCCACCCATATTCTCGACAGCCGTTCAGGTATTTCTTTAACCGGCAGTCATAACCCTGCCAGCCATAATGGTTTAAAAATTGTTATCGATGGCGTCACCCTTACCGGCGAACGCATTCGCGGTCTGCGCGAACGCATCGCCCGCGGCGAATTGGCTAGCGGTGAAGGCAAGGTGCGCAAGCAGGACATCAGCGATCGTTACGTCGATGAGATTGCCCGCGATATCGTTCTGGCCAGACCGATGAAAGTTGCCATCGATTGCGGTAACGGCATTGCCGGCCCAACTGTCGAGCGCTTGTTCAGCACACTGGGCTGCGAGATTGTGCCGCTGCACATGAAAGTGGACGGCAATTTCCCTGCTCACCACCCAGACACCAGCAACCCAGACAACTACCGTGACCTGATCGCCGCCGTCAAAGAGCACAGCTGTGATCTTGGCATTGCCTTTGATGGTGATGGCGATCGCCTTGGTGTGGTTACGCCAAAAGGCGAAATCATTTGGGCTGATCGCTTGATGATGTTGTACGCCCGCGACCTGCTCTCGCGCACCCCTGGGGCCGATATTATTTTCGACATTAAGTGCAGTCGTGAGCTGGCCAAAACCATCAGCGCTAACGGTGGCCGCCCGCTGATGTGGCGCACCGGCCATTCGCTCATTAAAGCCAAGATGAAAGAAACCGGCGCCCCCTTAGCTGGTGAAATGAGCGGTCATATTTTCTTTGCTGATCGCTGGTATGGCTTTGATGATGGCGCTTATGCGGCAGCCCGCTTATTAGAAATTCTGTCGCTGGAAAGTGGCGATGCTGACCAAACATTCAGTCAGCTAAAAACCGGCAAAACCACACCGGAAATTCAGATTCCTTCTACCGACAAAGAAAAATTTATCTTGGTAGAAAAGCTGCAAGCACAAGCTGAGGCCTTTGGCGGCTCTGCCACCACCATCGATGGCCTACGGGTCGACTTTGAAGATGGCTGGGGATTGCTGCGCGCCTCTAACACCACCGCCATACTGGTGGCGCGCTTCGAAGGCCGCGATGATGCCGCGCTAAAACGGATCAGCAGCTTGTTCCGTGAACAGCTGCTGGCCATCGACCCTACCTTACAACTGTCCTTCTGACGGAGAGCTCATGGAACACGCCAACGCTGCGGATATTGCCCGCGTCCTGATCGAAGCGCTGCCCTACATTCAGCGTTTCTCTGGCAAAACCGTAGTGATCAAATACGGTGGCAATGCCATGGATTCCGAGGAGCTACAAAACTCCTTCGCCCGTGACATCGTCATGATGAAAGCCGTGGGCATGCGCCCCGTAGTGGTGCATGGCGGCGGCCCGCAGATTGGTAGTTTATTAAGCCGCCTCGGCAAGGAATCAAAGTTCATCCAAGGTATGCGCGTCACCGACACCGAAACCATGGACGTGGTGCAGATGGTGCTGGGCGGCTTAGTGAACAAGCAAATCGTTAATTTGATTCATCGTAATGGTGGCCGCGCCATTGGCTTAACCGGCTCGGACGGCAAGCTCATTCGCGCCAAGAAAATGCTGCTCACACCAAGCACAGCTGATGACCCTGCCCTAAAAGCCTCGGAAATTATTGATTTAGGCCAAGTGGGTGAAGTTGAGAGCATTGATGCTCAAGTGCTGGAGATGCTGCTCGGCAGTGATTTTATTCCTGTCATTGCCCCTATTGGCATTGACGAGAAAGGTCAGTCTTACAATATCAATGCTGACCTCGTTGCCGGCAAAGTGGCGGAAGTCTTGCACGCTGAAAAACTGATCTTGCTAACCAATGTGGCCGGCCTAAAAGACAAAGAAGGCAACATTCTCACCGGCCTTTCTGCCGCGCGAGTAAAAGACTTGATTGCCGATGGCACCATCTTCGGTGGCATGCTGCCGAAGATCGATTGCGCCCTGTCGGCGGTACAAAACAATGTCGCTTCGTCGCATATTATTGATGGCCGTGTCGCCCATGCGGTGTTGCTAGAAATTCTGACCGATCGTGGTATCGGCACACTGATAACAAAAAAATAGGTAGAGCAAAATGACTGAGCAGCCTCCTTCCCGCAAAGAACAAATTCTGCAGGCTTTGGCGCAGATGTTGGAAGCCACACCCGGCGGTCGAATTACCACCGCCGGCCTGGCCAAAGAAGTCGGTGTGTCAGAAGCGGCGCTGTATCGTCACTTCCCCAGCAAAGCAAAAATGTTTGAGGGGCTGATCGGCTTTATCGAAGACAGCATCTTCTCTCGGGTCAGCCGCATTGTTCAGGAAACACCCGACGCACTGCAGCAAGTACGACAAATTCTGCACCTGTTGTTGGCTTTTACTGAAGGCAACCCAGGCATCACGCGGCTACTCACCGGCGACGCACTTACCGGCGAGAATGATCGCCTGCGACAGCGTATCGAACAATTTTATAGCCGCGTAGAAAGCCAGCTAAAACAAGTGCTGCGTGACGCGGAAATGAAGCAAGGCTTGCGCACTCGTGCAACGGCTAGCATCACCGCTAACCTGCTGCTCTCGACTGTGGAAGGGCGCATCGCTCAGTTCGTTCGCTCTGGTTTTCGCGAAGCACCAACACGTGACTGGAATGAACAGTGGGCACTACTACAAGAAATGGTGTTTAGACAGTAATAGACAAACAAAAGAAGCAACGGCGCAACCTGTTCAGGCGCCGTCTTCTATCTCACGTAAGCGCTTGATGATTGGCGCAAAATCTTCATTGACCAACTCAATGTCCTGCTCCAGCGTCACAATCTTTTCTTCTTGCTCTCGGATTTGCCGTGTATACAGCTCGATGTTGCCCTGTACGACTTCCGGCACTGGCTTACCAGCACGCTCTGCCGCCGCAGCCTTAGCCACTTCATCCGCTAGCTTAATATCGAGCTGGACAATAATGCCACGCGCATAATCAATGCCTAGGCGCAGCGAAGATATCTGTCTATCACGAGCGCGCTCAGCATCTTTAGGGGTTGGGTATAAACGCTTTAGCTGAGCATCCTGCTGCTGCAAGCGCATCTGTTGCTGCATGCGCTTGCGCTCTGCTTCAGGGATGGCCGGCTCGACCACTTGCAGCACCCGACCACGATCATCAATCACCTCATAGCCACTCTGAATGGCCTGCTCTGGCAGCACACTGTTTATCATCAGGTTGCCGTTATCATCGCGGAAACGATAAAGCGCGCCGCGAGGCATAGTGTCCGTCGCCGCCGCCGAGCTGAGTGGCCTAGCGGCAGGCACCTCCGCCGCCAAAGGCAGCAGAGCAATCATCAAAAAAGCGGCTAAGGGATATCTCATAATCAAACGCCGTACTGGCTGCGGTATTCCTGCATGCGCGCCAGCTGCTGCTCCTGTTTGGGCTGTCCTGCTAGATACTGGATGATATCGGTTAAGCCGACAATACTCCGCACCGGCACAGCGAGAACCTGTTCAACTTCCTGAATCGCTGACAGCTCGCCTTGGCCTTTTTCCTGCCGATCCACTGCCACCCACACCGCCGCCATCTGCGCCTCGGTTTGCGCGAACAATGCCGCCACCTCACGGATGGCAGTACCGGCAGTGATGACATCATCAATCACCAGCACGCGACCTTCGAGCGGTGCGCCGACCAACCAGCCACCCTCACCGTGTGCCTTGGCTTCCTTACGGTTAAATGCCCACGGCACATCCCGCTCATGATGCTCGGCCAAGGCCACTGCGACCGCCGCCACGAGGGGAATGCCCTTGTAAGCGGGGCCAAACAGCATATCAAACTGAATCTCGCTGGCGACAATGGCATCGGCGTAATAACGCCCCAGCGCGGCCAGGGCAGCACCACTATTGAAGGTGCCCGCATTAAAAAAATACGGGCTCTGGCGGCCAGACTTCAAGGTGAACTCGCCAAACTTCAACGCACCACGGGTGAGCGCAAACTCAATAAACTGTGTCTTGTAGGCTTCCATCATTTACCAGCCAAGTACCTGTTGTTGCAGTGTGACAATCTTAGCGATGCCCTGTTCCGCCAGCACCAACATATCGTCCTGCTGAGCGCGGGTGAACGGCGCACCTTCCGCGGTGCCCTGCACTTCAATAAAGCCACCGTGCTGGTTCATCACCACGTTCATATCGGTTTCCGCATTGGAATCCTCGTCATAGTCGAGATCCAGCACCGGCGTACCTTTGTACATACCGACAGAAACCGATGCCACTAACGATTGTAACGGGTCAATCTTGATGCGTTTTTTCTCTAGCAGGTAGCTCAGTGCATCCACCATCGCCACACAGGCGCCAGAGATCGCAGCGGTGCGTGTGCCACCGTCGGCCTGCAACACATCACAATCCAAAGTAATGGTGTTCTCGCCCAGCTTGGTTAAGTCCACAGAGGCGCGCAGCGAGCGGCCAATCAAACGCTGAATTTCTAGTGTGCGGCCACCTTGCTGACCACGGCTGGCTTCGCGCTGGTTACGGGTATGCGTGCTACGTGGCAGCATGCCGTACTCTGCCGTTATCCAGCCTTGGCCTTTGCCCTTCAAAAAACGCGGCACGTTCTCTTCCACCGAGGCGGTACACAGCACCTTGGTGTGGCCAAACTCCACCAACACACTGCCTTCACCATAACGGGTGTATTGACGGGTAAAACGGATATCACGAAGTTGGTCGAGCTGTCGGCCGGAGGGGCGCATAAGGTCTGTCCTAGGTCGATGGGCGGGGCGCCATTGTAGACCACCCGCGCCTGCGAGGTGTGACGAAAAACAGCGCGCCAAAACAGCACCCCCAAGGAACTGCTAGAATCGGTCACTTTACACAGTCAGGGGCTTACCATGATCCACAGCATGACCGCCTTCGCGCGGGTCGAAAAACAGCTTGATGAAGCCACCCTGATCTGGGAGTTACGCTCGGTTAACCACCGCTACCTCGAAATCAGCGCGCGCCTACCCGACACCTTCCGCGACCTCGACGGACCGCTGCGCGAGCAATGCCGCAAAGCACTAGGCCGCGGCAAAGTAGAAGTCGGCCTGCGCTATCAACTCAAAGGCGGCAGCGGTGAACTCACTCTGAACGAACCGCTGGCCCGCCAGCTAGTTAGCGCTGCCGAGCAAGTCAGTCAACTGATGGCCAACCCCGCGCCTATAGACGTTGCCGGCATCCTGCGCTTCCCTGGTGTCATGCAAGGCCTAGAGGCCGACCTGTCCGGCCTGAACAAAGCTGCCTTAGCGTTGCTCGGCGATGGCCTACAAGCACTCAGCGAAGCGCGTGCCCGCGAAGGTGATGCCTTGGCACAAATGATCGAGCAACGGCTCAGTGCCGTACTGGTACAAGTCGAGCGGGTACGCGCCGCCCTACCAGGCATCCTTGCCCAGCTACGCGACAAACTAAAAAAGCGGGTCGAAGAAGTGGTCGCCAGCCCAGAGCCACAACGGCTGGAACAAGAAATCGTCATCCTTGCGCAAAAGATGGATGTTGCCGAAGAGCTCGATCGATTGATCGCCCACGTCGGTGAAGTGCGCCGCTCACTGAAAGCGGGCGGTCAAGTGGGCCGGCGTTTGGATTTTTTGATGCAAGAGCTGAACCGCGAAGCCAATACTCTGGGGTCGAAATCGTTTGATAGTGAAACCACTCAGGCGGCAATTGAGTTGAAGGTTTTAATTGAGCAGATGAGGGAGCAGGTCCAGAATATTGAGTAGGATTCGCTGAAATATTTACAAGCTCAGAAAAGTAATGTGTACAAGCCAAGCACTACATGATTGATATAGGCCCATAAATAGGCGATCCGTACAGCAGTTGATTTCTCCTT
>Ga0209075_1000684_pt1 | contig 32853 bp, 32 predicted proteins | sample Stecom2011_FD_187523 | JGI IMG/M metagenome (GOLD analysis project Ga0209075, IMG submission 187523) | Agricultural soil microbial communities from Utah to study Nitrogen management - Steer compost 2011 (SPAdes) (version 2) | ecosystem: Environmental > Terrestrial > Soil > Agricultural land...
GACACATTAACTGTCTTGCCACCAAATTTGGATTACATATTTTTAAATCGTGGTAGTGATATATCTATTATTAAGTATAGCGAGTTTTTTGAACTTGCTAAAAAGTATTTAGAAGATGTCCCAGGATTTATTAAAAATACTAAAGTAGTTCAACCAAATAATTTGAAAAAAATAAATAAAATATTAAAAAGGAAGAAATTTAGTGAAGTTTTAGATGTGTTTTCTAATATAGAACATACTAAATTGTTAGATTAAATATGGATATAAAAAAAATAATAAAATTCAGCATACCCCAAATATTAGGAACATTAATATTTACATTAGGGGTTGCCGGATTAGTAGCTGCAGGGCTTGGGTCTGGTCCAATTGATGCTGCTGCATACTTTGCATCGGTTTTATTGGGTTTAACCCAAGGTAGTTGGACTTTTATTTTAAATGGATTACTTGCGATAACATTATTAATAGCAACAAAAAACTTAAAAGTATTTTTAAATATAATAATGTTATTAGTTTCAAGTGTTTTAATTGATTTTTGGATTGGAATTTATGAAAATATATTTTCATTTGATGTAATTAACACGACCATTAACAACAATAACGGTTTTGTTAGTGGCTTGTCAGTTGCGATATTTTCATTTTTTATGGTCGCGTTTGGTGTTAGTATCTTAATTAATTTTAAGTCGATATTATCGCCACTAGATGCCTTTACAGTATTTGTTTCAAAGTTTACTAAAAAATACTTTATTGCTAAAATTTTAGTAGATACAACATTTTTAGTAATTGCACTTATTTTAGGATTTATTATTGGAACAAGTTATATTACTAAACAAATTAATTTCTTTAGTCTTATAATTGTTTTTGGAACGGGACCTGTTATTAATATGTTATTAGACTTATATAAAAAAATGAAGGGAGAAAAATTAAATGTTGGAATTGAATAAATATATTGATCATACTAAACTTGGGGCTAATGTTTCTAAAACTCAAATTGATCAATTAATTGAAGAAGCAAAAAAATATAATTTCAAAAGTGTTTGTGTTAACCCAATTTGGGTAAAATACGCAAAAGAGCAATTAAAAGGTACAGATGTTTTAGTTTGTACAGTAATTGGTTTTCCACACGGAACTCACACAGCAATCGTTAAAACTCAAGAAACACTTGATGCAGTTATTAATGGTGCAGATGAAATAGATATGGTTATTAATGTTTCAGCTTTAAAATCAGGTGATTATGAAACTATTTTAGATGAAATTAGAGGAGTTGTAGTTTCAGCTGGTGACTTAGTTGTTAAAGTTATTATTGAGACATGTTACTTAACTAATGAAGAAATCGTTAAAGCTTGTGAACTATCAGTTGAAGCAGGAGCAGCTTTTGTTAAAACATCAACTGGTTTTGGAACTGCTGGAGCAACCGTAGAACATGTAACTTTAATGAAAAAAACTGTTAAAGATGAAGCTTTAGTTAAAGCCTCAGGCGGAGTAAGAACATACGAAGATGCTATAAAGATGATTAATGCAGGAGCATCTAGAATTGGAACCTCAAACGGGGTAGATATAGTTTTAAAAAAGGAGAAAAATAATGATACCAACACCACATATTGAAGTAAAAGATAAAAGTAAGTTCGCTAAAACAGTATTAATGCCAGGAGATCCACTAAGAGCTAAATTTATTGCTGAAACATTTTTAGAAGATGTAGAACAAGTAAATGGCGTTAGAAATATGCTAGCATTTACTGGTAAATATAAAGGTAAATTAGTTACAGTTATGGGTTCTGGAATGGGTATGCCAAGTATTGGAATTTATTCATATGAGTTATATAAGTTTTATGATGTTGAATCAATTATTAGAGTAGGTTCAGCTGGAGCATATACTGATAAATTAAAATTATATGATGTTGTTTTAGCTAAGAATGCTTGGAGTGAATCAAGTTATGCAAAAACTATGGGTGTAACAGGATATAAAAAGTTAGCCGCTAATAAAACATTAAATAATAGATTAGTAAAAGCTGCTAATAAATTAGATATTAACCTACATTTAGAAACTATACATTCATCTGATGTATTTTACCGTCTTGCTCATGAAGAGTATAAAGAAATTTATGAAAAGCATAATGCTGTTTGTGTTGAGATGGAATCATTTGCACTTTTTGCAAATGCTAAAGCCTTAAAGAAAAAAGCAGCGTGTTTACTTACTATTTCAGATTCACTTGTAACTAATGAAGTTACAACTTCAGATGAAAGACAAAATGCATTTGTTGAAATGATTAAAATAGCTTTAGAAAGCATTTGAGCCAATTTATAAATAATTAATACAATTATTAAAGATAACTATAGTTAACTCTCAATAGTTATCTTTTTTTTATTATAGAGTTCAAGTTATAAGTCTTTTAATAATTAATTGGTGGTTTTAACTATTTAATGTAAATTCTTATAATATAGGAAAAAAGGAGATATTTATGTTAAATCAATTAATATTAGTGGGAAGAATTACTCATGATCCAGAGCCAACTATTTTAGAAGATGGTAAGAAGGTGTTAAAGTTTCAACTTGCAGTACAAAGATCATTTAAAAACTATAATGGTGAATACGATACTGACTTTTTCCAAATTACTTGTTGGGAAGGTCTAGCAAATTTAGTTGAAAAATATGTTGAAAAAGGGGTTATGCTTGCTATTAAGGGAAGAATTCAATCTTGGCAATATAATATTGATGAAGAAAAGAAGATGAATATGATTGAAGTTATTGCTGAAAAAATTACATATTTATCAAGCAATAGAAACAAGTTAGAAAAAGAGATTGAATAAATAACTTAAAGAAAAAAATGAGTTTTGCTTATTACAGTTAAAACTTATTTTTTTTAATTGATTAACTTAAATTTAAACCCCTTTTATGTTAAAATAATATAAGGAGTTTGATAATATGAAAATAAATTTTAAAGAAGAAGTATTAAAAAGAAAAGATGATTTAATTAAAGATTTACAAAACTTAATTAAAATAAATTCAGAACTAACAACTTTTGATCCAAAAAGAGTCGGTGCTCCTTTTGGAGAAGGTAATAAAGAAGCGCTAGATTTTATGTTAGATTTAGCTAATAAGGATGGATTTAAAACTTTAAATGTTGATGGATATGCTGGTCATATTGAACTAGGTGATCAAAATGAGTATGTCGCAATTATGGGTCATTTAGATGTAGTTCCAGCTGGTAGTGATTGGACTTATCCACCTTATGGCGCAGAAATTCATGAAAATAAAATGTATGGTCGTGGTACTGAAGATGATAAGGGACCAACAATGGCTGCATATTATGCAATGAAGATATTAAATGAGCTTGATGTTAAATTAAGTAAAAGAGTTAAATTAATTTTAGGACTAGATGAAGAGTCAGGTTGGCGTTGTGTTGAACACTACTTTAAAAGACATCCAGAAGTACCTGTCAGTGGATTTATTCCTGATGCAGACTTTCCATTAATTTATGCTGAAAAAGGGATTGTTAGAATTAATATTGAAGGAAGTTTTAACAACAATAACTTAATTAGTTTTAATGGTGGCTTAAGAGACAATATGGTTCCAGATTTAGCGACTGCTAAAATTAAGTATGATAATGATGATTTTAAAGAAGTATTTAATAAATATTTAGAAACTAATAATTTAGTTGGAAAAGTATTAAATAAAGATAGTAATATTTTTGAAGTTGAAGTTAGTGGTAAAAGTGCTCATGGTTCAACACCTGAACTAGGTATAAATGCTATTGATAAATTAAATAACTTTATTTTAAGTTTAGGTATTAATAACGAATTAACAGCCTTTATTGATAAATATTTAGCTAATGAAACTGATGGAAATAAATTAGGAGTTAAATACTTTGATGAAGAAATGGGACCTTTAACTGTCAACTTTGGAGTTTTAAAGACAAATAATACAAAGTTTACTGCAACTCTTAATTTAAGATATCCAAATGGTGTTGTTTTTGAAGATTTATTAAATCACTTAAAAGATTTATTAAAAGAATTTAATGTATCTTATAATCATCATCAAAAACTACTTTATAATGATCCAAATTCAGAACTGGTTAACACTTTAATGGATGTTTACCGTAAACATACTAATGATTTAGAAGCTAAACCATTAGTTATTGGCGGTGGAACATTTGCAAGAGCAATTCCAAATGTGGTTGCATTTGGACCACATTTTCCAGGAAAACCATCATATATTCACCAAAGAGATGAATATATTGATTTAGATGACTTTATATTAGCAACAATTATTTATACAGAGGCATTATATAAACTAGCAAAATAATTTAGGGGGTAAATTGTTATGAAACAATATTTAGAGATGTGCAAACATGTTTTAAAACATGGTAGCAAAAAAACTGATCGTACAAATACAGGTACAATTAGTGTCTTTGGTTATCAAACAAGATATGATTTAAATGATGGATTTCCACTTTTAACTACTAAAAAAGTTCATTTAAAATCAATTATTCATGAACTTTTATGGTTTATAAGCGGTAATACAAATATTGATTATTTAGTAAGAAATAACGTTAATATTTGGAATGAATGGCCATATGAAATATTTAAGAAATCTAGTGATTATAATAACGAAACTTTAAAAGAGTTTGTCGAAAAAATTAAAACCGATGATGACTTTGCGAAAAAACACGGTGATCTAGGACCAGTTTATGGTAAACAATGGCGTAACTTTTTAGGAGTTGACCAATTAAATAATTTAATTAATGATATTAAAAATAATCCTGATTCTCGAAGATTAATTATAAGTGCTTGGAATCCTAGTGAAATAAAGGATATGGCGCTTCCACCTTGTCATGCTTTTATGCAATTTTATGTTAATGATGGTGAATTATCACTGCAACTTTATCAAAGAAGTGCTGATGTTTTCTTAGGAGTACCATTTAATATCGCCTCATATTCATTATTTTTAATGATGGTTGCACAAGCGACCAATCTTAAACCAAGATATTTTGTTCATACAATGGGGGATACTCATATTTATAGTAATCACTTAGATCAAATTAACCTACAGTTAAGTCGCGAAACTAGAAGTCTTCCAACAATGGAAATTAATCCAAATGTAAAAAATATTTTCGGTTTTAAATATGAAGACTTTAAATTAACTAACTATAATCCTCATCCGGCAATTAAAGGTGTTGTTGCTGTATGATTAGTTTAGTTTGGGCAATGGATGAAAACTGGTTAGTTGGGATTGATGATAAACTGCCTTGGCATATCCCAAGTGATTTAGCTCATTTTAAAAGTATTACTAATGATAAAATTGTTTTAATGGGTGATTTAACTTATCAATCTATGAAAGGTTATTATAAAAATAAACCTTTCCCATTTAAAAAAGTATATGTCGCAAACATTAACTATAAAGTATATAGTGATGCTATTTTAGTTAATGATGTAATTGATTTTTTTAAAAATAATAAAGAAGATATTTATGTAATTGGTGGACCAACTATTTATAAATTAGCACTACCTTTTGCAAATACCTTATATATAACATTTATTTTAAATAGATATGAAGGAAATGTATATTTTCCTAAATTCGATTTGTCAAAATTTAAAGTAGTAAATTATGAAACAGCAGATAAACTCATATTTACTAAGTATGAAAAGAGGGATAATTGATGATTTCAATTTTGTTTCTATTAGTTTGGTTTGCCTCAGTTTATTTAGGATATTTATTAGTCCCTATTTGGTATTTAATACCAGCATGGATCATTTTAGGTTTTATTATTGGTTTATTAGTATTGTTTTTACTTTTAATATTATTAATGCCTGTTATGAAGTTTACAAAACCAAATTCTAAATTTAAATATCATTTAGCAAAAAGCTTTGCGATATTTTTAAATATATTTATTTTAAGAATTGTAATAACATCAAAAGGTAGAAAAAATATTCCAAAAACTGGGAAGTTGACAGTTTATGCTAATCATAAATCTCAAACAGATCCTGTTATAATTATGTCTATCTTCAATAGAGGGCTTGCGTTTACGCCTAAGATTTCATTATATAAAATTCCAATTTTAGCGCAATATATGAACTATATAGGATGTCTTCCAATTGATCGTGAAGATAATAGAAGAACTGCTAAAACTATGATTGAGGCTATTAAAAATGTTGAAAAAGGTCATGCGATGTTAATATTTCCAGAAGCGGGTATTAAATCTCGTGAAACAGAGTTAATGGTTGATGCTAGAGGTGGCGCTTATAAAATTGGTACTAAGGCCGAATCAGACTTTCTACCTATTACTATTATTGGTGCGAGTAAGCTTGCGACTAGAAAATGGTGGCAATTTTCAAAAATAAAAGTCTATGTTCATCCAGTAATTAAACATGAAGAAGTAAAAGAATTAACAACTAATGAACTAGCAGATAAAATGTTTGATATTATTAATTCAAAAATAAAAGAGTAAGAAAAAAGATAGTTTTGAAATTTAATTCAAAGCTATCTTTTTTGTTTACTCTTCTTCGTTGTTATAATCATTTATAAATGTTAAATTATTTCCATCGTAATCAAATTCATGAATTGAACAATTACCTAAAAAGAAGTTAACATAATTATATTTTTTATTATCAAATAAAATATAAGCAGTTCTAATTACATGAGCATGGACGGTTGCGATAATAGTTTTGCCTTGATACTTTTGATATAATTCATCAATAGTTTCTTTGATTCTTTTAATTAAGGTAGGAGAGTCTTCAAAACCTTCTTCAGTAAATCCATCAGCCATTACTTTTGGGAATGAATCAGCAATTTTAGTTAATTCATATTTTCCAAAGTCTCTTTCAACAAACTTTTGCACCACTTCAATATTATCTTTGTAATTAGTTTTTCTTGCGATTAAATGAGCAGTTTCAAATGCTCTTGAAAGTGGACTTGTAACAATTTTATCAATATTAAAGTTTAGTCCCTTAATAATTTGGCCAGATTCTTTAGCTTGTTTAATACCTACTTTATTTAAAGGTTCATCTACACGACCTTGAATTAATCTTTGTGAGTTAAACTTTGTTTGTCCATGTCTTACAAAATATATTTTCATCATATCACCTTTTCCTCGTATTATTATAACATAAAATATGGTAAAATAATTATAAAGGAGTTGGTAAATATGCACATTATAGATTTAATATTAAAAAAACGTGCAGGCAAAGTTTTATCAAAAGAAGAAATTAATTATTTGATTGAAAATTATACAAATGGTAATATAAAAGATTATCAAATGAGTGCCCTTTTAATGGCTATTTATTTTCAAGGTATGAATCATGAAGAATCAACAAATTTAGCACTTGCAATGCGTGATAGTGGTGATGTCTTTGATTTATCATCAATTAACGGTATTAAAGTAGATAAACATTCAACTGGTGGTGTTGGCGATACAATTACTTTAGTATTAGCACCTCTTGTTGCAAGTTTTGGTGCAAAAGTTGCTAAAATGAGTGGAAGAGGACTAGGTCATACAGGTGGTACAATTGATAAACTAGAAAGTATTCCAGGCTTTCAAGTTGAAGTTGAATTTAAGGACTTTTTAAAACAAGTTAATGATATTGGAGTTGCAGTTATTGGCCAAAGTGGTGAAGTAGCACCAGCCGATAAGAAATTATATGCGCTAAGAGACGTTACAGCAACTGTTGACATTATTCCAATGATTGCATCAAGTATTATGTCTAAAAAGCTTGCAAGTGGATCTGATGCGATTGTATTAGATGTTAAAGTAGGTTCTGGTGCATTCATGAAAACTATTGATGAAGCAAAAGAACTTGCAAGTCTAATGGTTGAAATAGGAAAACTTGCCGGTAAAAAAGTAACAGCAATACTTACAAGCATGGAAGAACCACTTGGTAACTTAATTGGTAATGGACTTGAAGTATATGAAGCAATCCTAACATTACAAGGAAAAGGTCCAAAAGATGTTGTTGATGTAACTGTTGAAATTGGTGCACAGTTATTACTTGATGCTAATATAGAAACTGATTTAGAAGTTGCTAAACAAAAGTTAATTGATGCTTTAAATAATGGTATTGCTTTAAATAAATTTAGAGAAATGGTTATTGCTCAAAAAGGTGATGTATCATATATTGATAATCCAGAAAAACTGTTTACTAATAAAAAGATTGTAATTAATGCTAAAAAATCTGGTTATATTGAATCAATTAATGCTGCAAACATTGGTGTTGCTGCAAGTAGGCTTGGTGCAGGTAGAGAGCATAAAGATGATATTATTGATTTGAAAGTTGGATTAGATTTACATAAGAAAATAGGGGATTACATAAAAGAAGGTGAGCCTTTAGTTACTTTATATGTAGGAGATAAAGGAATCGAAGAAGCAACTAAATTAATTAACGATAATATTATTATCGGTAATGAAAAGAAGGAAAATAAATTAATATTAGGATTTGTAAAATAATTGAAAAGTGTTAGTAGTCTTATACTAACACTTTTTTTATAAATTTGTTATAATTATTTCGTACTACGGGGTGCTTTAAAGAAGCTGAGAGATTAAATTCGACTCGCATTACCTGATCTGGATAATACCAGCGGAGGGATAGTATATAAAAGAATACTTTTTATATTACTATTTCTTTGGGTAACCAAGGAAATTTTTTATTTATAAAAGGAGAGAAAAAAATGAGAAATAAAGAATTAACTAAATTAATAGTAACTGCAATTTTAGTTGCAGTATCAATAGTTTTAGATGTCATAGTTTCAAGTATTCCAGGGCTTAATTTAAGTATGCCTTTTGGAGGTAAGTTTTTTGGTGTATCAATCTTACCTTTAATTATTATAGGATTAATGTTTGGTCTTAAATACGGACTTTTAGGAGGATTTACTTATGCAATATATAACTTTTCATTTGATTATTTAATATATTTAAGTACCCTAAAAGCAACCTTAGAATCATGGACAGGAACACCTTGGACATTTTGGCATATAATGGCGTTAATATTCTTTGATTATTTAATTCCGTTTACAGCTTATGGTCTTGTTGGAATATTTAAAAAAGACAACTTAAATACAATATCAAACATTGTAAAAGCTGTCCTATTAGTTAGTATTGTTAGATTAATATCATCAAGTATTGGTGGAGTATTACTTTGGAGTAGTTCAATTAAATATGCCGCAAGTAGTGGTGAAAATAATATTGCGACAAAGATATTTTCATTTGTTAATAATAACTTAGTCTTATATAGTGTTTTATATAACTTAACTTATATATTAACATCAGCAATATTAGTTACAGTTATTTTAGTTTTAAGTAGAAAAAACTTAAAACTAATTATGGATCAAAGTTTTAGTAGTACTGATCAATAATTTTTAAATAATCTAATCTAGGATGATAATTAAACTTAATTTCATAACCATGTTTTAAAAAGTCATTATATGGAATTGATTTGCGCCCCAATTTATCATCCCAGTATTTTAAAATAACACTTATTGGTAAAAAGAAGTACTTATCAAATAGTTTCCAATGCACAATAATAAAAGCAATCCCACCATGATTACTAACATTTCTTAAATGTTCAATTTGATGAGGATGAATATTTCTTAAAGGAAAAGATGTTTTAGCTTTTGTTTCTTTAACATCAAAGTCAATATATCTTCCTTTATAGATACCATTATAATCAGTTGTTGAGGGAGTTTTATAATATGCTTCAACAATTTTCGCTTTATTACGAGCAGGATAACTTACATTAACAACTTGAACAGGAGTTGGTTTTTTATGAATAACAGCAATATTATTGTTTAAATAATAATTGTTTGTTATATCAATATCACTCTCTAAAGTCATACCTAAATTTGCTAAGTTTTTTTCTGCTTGAATCTTTTTTTTCGCGTTTGGATACTTCATATTATCACCATCTTTATGATAACATAATTTATCGCTAATTTTTAGTATATCATTAAATATTATGTTATAATATATTGAGTTAGAAGCAATTTAAATTTAAAAGGAAGTGAATATAAATGAGCGAAATACGTTTTTTTGCTTTAGGAGGTCTTGCGGAAAATGGAAAAAATATGTTTGTTATCGATGTTGATGGCGACTTATTTGTTTTAGATGCAGGAATTAAATTTCCCACAAGTGAATTTTATGGAGTAGATGAAATTATTCCCGATTATAAAAGTTTAATAAGAGTTAAAAGCCGCATTAAGGGATTTTTTATGACTCACGCCCATGAAGACCATATTGCTGCACTGCCACATATATTAAGAGAATTAAATGTAGCAGTATACGCAACTAAATTTACAATGGAAGTTATTAAAGATAATTTAAAAGAAGCAGGATTAAATATAGATGATTATCAATTGAATGTGATTAACCAAGATAGTATTATAAAATTTGGAAATGTTAGAGTTGCTTTTTTCAATACAACTCATTCAATTCCTGAATCAGTTGGGATTGCTATTCAAACTGTAAAAGGTAATATTATTTATACGAGTGATTTTACTTTTGATCAATCAGGAAATTCAAAATACCAAACCGATTTTAATAAAATCAATAAACTAGCAGATAAAGATGTTCTAGCTTTATTAATTGAATCAGTTGGTTCTAGTGAAGTTAGATCAAGTAATATGAATTTAGAGTTAAGCCATAGATTAAATAGTAGTTTTTCTAATTCAAAGGGTAGAATTATTGTTTCACTTTTCTCATCTGATTTATTAAAAATTCAAAATGTTATTGATATAGCATTAAATCATAATAAGAAAATTGCAATTATTGGTAGAAAAGCTCAAAGAATTGTTGATATAGCGATTAATGAAGGTTATTTAGATATTCCAGAAAAATCATTAATTAATTTAAAATTTATTGATGAAAAAAACAAAAATAATGATGATAATATTGTAGCTCTTATTACTGGACAAAGACATGAACCATTTTATATGTTACAAAGAATGAGTAAGAAGAGTGATCGTTTAATTCATATTGATGAAAATGACACAATAATCATTATGACAGCACCTGTGCCAGGAACTGAAAAAATGGCAGCAAGAACACTTGATATCTTATTTAGAACAGATGCTAAAATTGAAGTAATCGAAAACAGATTACTATCTTATTCACACGCAAGTAGTGAAGAAATAAAAATGATGATTAATATGTTAAAGCCTAAATATATAATTCCGGTTATTGGTGAGTTTCGTCATCAATACCGTGTTAGAAAGTTAGCTAAAGATATTGGTTATAAAGAAGAAAATGTTTTTATTATGGATAATGGTGATGTTTTAAACTTTGATGAGGATCCATATGTTTCAAAAGGTGATATTAATGTTGGTGAAATATTAATTGATGGTACTGCACTTGATGATGATAATAATATGGTTCTAAGAGATCGTGAATTATTAGCTGATGATGGAGCATTAATTATAGTTGCTCATGTTGATCCAAGAAATAAAACAATTGTTGGTGATATTCAAATAGTTACAAAAGGATTTGTTTATGTTAAAGAGTCAGAAGAAATTTTAACTCAAATTAAAAACGAATTTATTAGTATAAGTGATAAACATTTATCTGGTAAGTATGTTAATTGGGGTGAGTTTAAAAATGATGCAAGAAAAAATCTTTCTAAATTTATTTATCAATTAACAAAAAGAAGTCCAATTACAATACCAGTTATAATATCAACTGAAATTACAAGGAAATAATAATAGAAAATGCTCATTTCTGAGCATTTTTTTTACGAATTTTTCCTTTAATTTTATCAATTTGTTCAAGTCTTTGTTTTAAAGCTTTTTCATATCTATTATCATCCTTTGGATGAAAATAAGATATATCTTTGATTTTGTCTGGTAAATAAATATCTTCAACTAAAGCATTTTTATAATCATGCGGATATTTATATATATCTGGATTAGCACTAATTAAGTTATTATCTAAAAAACTTGGAATTGAACCTGTATCTTTATTTTGATAATCATTGATAGCTTCATCTATTGCTAAATGAGCACTATTAGATTTAGGGCTTATAGCCATATCAACAACAACAGTTCCTAAGATAATTCTTGCTTCTGGGAGTCCTACAATTTCAGCTGCTTGTGATGCCGCTAAAACTTTTTGACCCATTTGTGGTTGAGCAAGTCCGATATCTTCATAAGCAATTACAAGTAGTCTTCTTATAATACTTTTTAAATCACCTAAAGTAAGTAGTCTTGCAAGATAATGAAGACTTGCATCTACATCAGAACCTCTTATTGATTTTTGGAGAGCACTTAATAATAAGTAATAGTTATCACTGTCTTTATCTAGTGATTGATTTACTTTTCCAGCAACTTTATTTAAAATTGTTTGAGTTAAAGTATCACCATCTTTTAAATAAAGGGTTGCGGATTCTAAAATGTTAATAGCTGATCTTATATCTTTATTAGAAAATCTAATAATGTAGTTATATGATTCTTCACTTACTTTAATATCAATATCAATGAATTGTAATGCTCTTATAATTGCTTTTTTAATATCTTCATCACTAAATTTTTCTATTTCATATATATTAACTCTTGATCTAATCGCATAATTTACTGAATAATATGGGTTGTTAGTAGTTAAACCGATTAAAGAAACTTTACCATTTTCAACATATGGAAGAAGAACATCTTGAATATCTTTATTCATGCGGTGAACTTCATCAACAATAAGTAAAATATTATTAAAGTTAGTTACATCTAAAATATCTTGAAGCATTTTTTTATTATCAGTAGAAGCATTAAAAAAGTAGGTTTCCATTTCTGATTCTTTTGCAAATATATTAGCAATCGTTGTTTTACCAGTTCCTGGTGGACCGTATAATATATATGATAATATTTTTTTATTTTCAATCATTTTTCTTAAAATTCCGTTTTGACCGATTAAATGTTTTTGTCCAATTACATCATCAAAAGATAAAGGACGCATTTTATGTGCTAATGGTTCCATTGTTAAATCACCTCGTCTATATTATAACATTTTATTAATGCGATTTTCATTAGTTGAAAAAAAACTAAATATAAGGTAAAATAATTAATATGATTATAACCAATGGAGGATTATTTATGGACTTAAAAAAATATATTGATACAATTGAAGGATTTCCTAAAAAAGGGATAAAATTTAGAGATATTACGCCTCTTATGGCAAATGGAAATGCATATAAATATGCTAATGATGAAATTATTAAGTTTGCTAAAAATCATGATGCAGATTTAGTTGTTGGACCAGAGGCTAGAGGATTCATTTTTGGTTGTCCTGTTGCTTATGCACTTGATATTGGTTTTGTTCCAGTTAGAAAACCAGGTAAACTACCAAGAGAAACAACAAGTGTAAGATATGAATTAGAATATGGTCATAATGAATTATCAATTCATAAAGACGATATTAAAAAAGGAAGTAGAGTTTTAATAGTAGATGACCTACTAGCAACAGGTGGAACAATTAAAGCAACTATCGATCTTGTTGAAGAACAAGGTGGAATTGTTGTAGGAATTGCTTTTTTAATTGAGTTAACAGATTTAAAAGGTATGGAATTATTAAAAGGTTATAATGTTTTATCATTAATTAAATATTAAAGAAACGAGTTGTTAATATGGATTTATTATTTAAATCACTCTTTGACGTATTTAATACATATATTAAAAATGAAGCTGATGTTAAAAACATTGAAAAAGCTTATTTTTATGCACGCGATAAACATCAAGGTCAAATGCGTAGATCAGGTGAACCATATATAACACACCCGGTTGCGGTTGCAATTATTCTTGCTCACTTAGGTTCAGGACCTAATACATTAATTGCTGCGTTACTTCATGATGTTGTTGAAGATACAGATGCCACTTTTATGGACATAACAAAACTTTTTAGTGCTGATGTATCAACCGTTATTGATGGGGTAACAAAACTTTCTAAATTAGAATTTACTGTTGAACCATCGCAAGCCGATAATCATCAAAAAATGTTAATTGCGATGGCTAAAGATATAAGAGTTATATTAATTAAAATCGCTGATAGACTTCATAATATGCGAACACTAGATTCTATGCCTAATGATCGTCAAATAAGAATTGCTACTGAAACATTAGAGATTTATGCGCCAATTGCACATAAATTAGGGCTTTTCTTAATTAAAGCGGAATTAGAAGATCGGGCATTAAAATATGTTGAACCAAATAAATATTATGAAATATCAAGATTAATACAAGCTAAGAAAGAAGAAAGAGAAAATTCAATTAATGAAGTAATTGAAGATATTAATGAGTTATTAAAAGATAATAGTATTAAATCTTTTGAAATTAAAGGTCGCATTAAAAATATTTATAGTATTTATAAAAAAATGTATTTAAATGGACGGGCATTTGAAGATATTTATGATTTATTAGCAATTAGAATTATTGTTGATAAAGTTGAGGCATGTTATCAAAGTCTGGGTTTAATTCATGCAAACTTTACACCAATCCCAAGAAGATTTAAAGATTATATTGCGGTACCTAAACCAAACCTTTACCAATCACTTCATACAACAGTTTTATCTCATCAAGGTACTTTATTTGAAGTCCAAATTAGAACAAAAGAAATGGATGAAGTTGCTGAAATGGGGGTTGCTGCTCACTGGGCATATAAAGAAGGTAAAAATTATTCAAAAGAAAAAGAACAATTTGAAATTGCTCAAAAGTTAAAGTGGTATGGTGAGTTATTAAAAATGAGTGAAGACGCCTTAGATGATGATGCTGACTCACAAGATTTTGTTGAAAGTTTTAAAGATGATATTTTAAATGCTAACGTTTATGTTTTTACTCCAAAAGGAGAAGTAATTGAACTTCCAAAAGGAGCAACACCAATTGACTTTGCTTATCGGATTCATAGTGATGTTGGTAATAAAATGGTTGGAGCAACCGTAAATAATAAAATTGTTCCTATCGATTCAGAACTAAAAACTGGCGATGTTGTTAGTGTTAGAACATCTAAAGCATCGATTGGGCCAAGTGAGTCTTGGCTTAAGATTACAAAATCTAGTCATGCAAGAAATAAAATAAGAACTTTTTTAAATCGTAAAAATGCTGAAAAATTAACTCAACAAGGTAAAGATATTTTAGAAAAAGAGTTAAATGCTGCAAAAACTGATGAATATCCAACTGATGAGTTTACTAGAAAACATTTTTCTAAACAAAAAATTAAAAATTTAGATGAACTATTTTTAGAAATAGGAAAAAACAATATAAGTGCTAAAACGGTTGTAACTAAACTTATAGGAGCCGAAATATCTAAAGATCAGTTTTTACAACGTCAAATGGAACGAGTAAGTAAAAACATTCGTTCAACTAGTGAAACAGGTATTATAGTTGAAGGACTAACAAGTCCACAAATAAAGCTTGCTAATTGTTGTAATCCTATTCCAGGTGATGAAATATCCGGTTATGTTTCAAAACAAGGAGGAATTATTGTTCACTCTCTTCATTGTCCTAACTTAGCGAATTTATCAGATAAAAGAATTATTGAAGTAAGTTGGGCGATTGAAATAAACCGTAAATTTCCATCAATCTTAAAAATTATTGGTAATAGCAAACCAGACTTTTTATTTGATGTTGTTAAAACAGTCAATGCTTCAAATGTTTCAGTTGCTGAAATGAATTCACAAACAAATCAATCATTAGAAACAACAATCAAATTAAAAGTTTTAATTGAAGATAAAAACCAATTAGAAAAACTAATCGCAAACATTCAAAAAATTAGTGATGTTTATAGTGTTGAGCGTGATACACAATGAAATTAGTTGTTCAAAGAGTAAAAAAAGCGAAAGTTATTATTGATAATAAAGTTTATAGTGAAATTAAACAAGGATTTTTAGTTTATTTAGGAATAACTCATAGTGATACATTTGAAGATGTTATAAAGTATGTTAATAAAGTTGCTAATTTACGAGTTTTTGAAGATGAAAACGGCAAAATGAATTTAAGCATTGATAAAATAAATGGTGAGTTTTTAGTTGTATCACAATTTACTTTATACGCTAATAGTCAAAGAGGTAACAGACCTTCTTTTATAGAAGCTGCTAACCCAGATATTGCAATCCCACTTTATGAACTTTTTATTAGTGAATTATCAAAAAAACATATTGTTAAATCTGGTCAATTTGGAGCAAACATGCAAATTGAATCTATTAATGATGGTCCAGTTACAATCATTTTAGAAAAACTCTAATTGACAAAAGAAATATATTAATATAAAATATTAATAGTTAATTAAATCGTCGATGATAAAGGATGTTGGGAACAACTGTGACACCTTTGGAGACAAATATAAACTTTAAAGCGTTAGTATTAAATACTAAAATTAAGGTGGCACCGCGGATTAATATTCGTCCTTATCATTTTTTAGGGACGAATTTTTATTTTTTAAGGAGTTAACTATGTATAAAATTATGGATGATTATTATTTAAGAACAGTAAAACTAGAAGATGCAGCTTCACTTTATGAATTTTCTAAAGATAAAGAAGTGACTAAATATTTATCTTGGGAAGCACATAAAAATATTGAAGAAACTATTAATGTTATTACTAATTATTATTTAACTAAAGACCCTAAGAGCTTTGTTATTGTAAATAAAGAAAACATCGCAATCGGTGTTATTGACTTTAATGTAGTTAGTAGAAGTGAATATATGGAAATAGGTTATTTTCTAAATCCTAAATATCATAATAAAGGTATTATGACAAATGCAGTAAAAAAATTATTAGAAATAGGATTTAATAAATTAAAATATGAAGTAATAGCTATTTCCCATATAGTTGAAAATATTCAATCTAAAAGAGTAATTGAAAAAGTAGGATTTAAGTATATAAAAACAATTGATAATATATTATATAAAAACAAAAACTACAGTTTATTATATTATGAGATGAAAGGAACGGATTTTAATGAATAGAGCAAAAGGAACTTATGATGTTTTACCTAATGATATAAAAAAATGGCAATATTTAGAAAATATCGCCAAAAATATAGCAACAAAATATAATTTTAGTGAAATAAGAACACCAATTTTTGAATATAGTGGCGTCTTTCACCGTGAATCAGAATTATCAGATATGGTAACTAAAGAAACATATAACTTTAAAGATAAAGGTAATCGTGATCTTACTTTAAGACCAGAAGGAACTGCAGGTGTTATAAGAGCATATGTTGAAAATAAATTATATGTTGAAAGTGATTTATTAAAGGTTTATTCTATTGGACCAAACTTTAGATATGAACGCCCTCAAAAAGGCAGATACCGTCAGTTTTCACAATTTAGTCTTGAAGCAATCGGCATTAAATCAGCCCTTTTAGATGCAGAAGTTATTAAGATGTCACAAGAGTTTATTGAAACTTTAGGACTTAAAAATGTTTCAATCGAAATTAATTCAATTGGTGATTTAAAATCAAGAGAAAACTATTTAGAAGCTTTAGTTAACTATTTAACACCTTTTAAAGAGGAATTATCAAATGATTCTAAAGAACGCTTAATTAAAAACCCATTAAGAATATTGGATAGTAAAGATAAAAAAGATCAAGAAATTATTAAAGATGCTCCTAAACCAATTGATTATTTATCAGTTGAGTCTAGCAATTATTTTAATGAATTATTAAAATATTTAAAAATATTTAATGTTAACTATAAAGTAAATAATCAATTAGTAAGAGGATTAGACTATTATAGTGATACAGTCTTTGAAGTAAAAGCGGAAATTAAAGACTTTGGTGCCCAAAATGTTTTAGGTGGGGGCGGAAGATACGATAATCTAGTAAGTGAACTAGGCGGACCTAAAACTTCAGCAATTGGGTTTGCTTTTGGAATGGAAAGACTTCTATATGCGCTTGAAGCAGAAGAAGTACTAAATTTAGAAGAAGACAGTTTAGATGTTTTTATTATTAATTTTAGTAAAGAATTTAATTTATATACAACAAGTTTATTAACTGAGTTAAGAAATAATAATTACTTTGTTGATCTTGATTTTACTAATAAAAGCTTTAAATCACAATTGAAAAAAGCATTAAAATTAAATGCTAAGATATTAGTAATTGTTGGTGATGAAGAGTTTAATAATAATATGGTTACAGTTAAAAATACTAAAACTGAAGAACAAACAACAATTAAAAAAGATGAATTAATTAAAACAATTAAGAAAGAGTTAGGATATTAAAATGCGGACACATTATAATAATGAATTAACAATTAAAAATTTAGGACAAAGAGTTACACTAAATGGCTGGGTTAGTCGAACAAGAAACTTAGGAAGTTTATTTTTTGTTGACTTAAGAGACCGTTTTGGAATAACTCAATTAACATTTGCTGAAGGAGAAATCTTTACTAAAGCACATGTTTTAAAATCAGAATATGTTATTGAAATTGAAGGGATTGTAATTGAAAGACAAAGTAAAAACCCTAATTTAAAAACTGGTGAAATTGAAGTTTTAGTCGATAAATTAGAAATTTTAAATGAAGCTAAACAACCACCAATTATTATTAGTGATGATGAAAATATTTTAGAAGAAACTAGATTAAAATACCGTTATTTAGATTTAAGAATTCCAAAACAACAAAAATATTTAATCGAAAGACATAAAATTGTTCAATCAGTACGTAATGTTTTAGTTAATAGAGGCTTTTATGAACTAGAAACACCGTTTTTAGGGCGTTCAACCCCTGAAGGTGCTAGAGACTACTTAGTACCTTCAAGAATTCATCCTGGCAACTTTTATGCGCTACCTCAATCACCGCAATTATATAAACAATTATTTATGGTTGCAGGTTTTGAGAAGTATTTCCAAATTACTAAATGTTTTAGAGATGAAGACTTAAGAGCTGACCGTCAACCTGAATTTACCCAAATTGATATCGAAGCATCATTCATAAATGAAAAAGATATTATGAATTTAGCTGAAGAGTTAGTAATTGATACTTTTAATAATGTATTAAATTTAAAAGTTGATGCTAATTTTGATCAAATTACATTTAATGACGCACTTAAATATTATGGAACTGATAAACCTGATCGTAGATTTGAAATGTTAATTAAAGATTATACAAAATATTTTAAAAATATTGATGTTCCACTATTTAATAATGAATCATATATTGCAGGTATCATAGTTGATGATGCAAAATTTTATTCAAGAAAGAAAATAGATGAGTTAACAAATATTATTAAAAAACATAATGCAAAAGCACTAGCTTTTATTAAAAATAATAATAATGTGTATAGTGGTAGTATTGTTAAAAACTTAAACGATGAACAGTTAAATAATCTTAAATTAGAAGATAATCAAATGTTAATATTGATTCCTGGTGAATTTGAAACTGTTTCTAATGCATTAGGAGTATTAAGATTACAAGTAGCTAAAGACTTAAATTTAATCGATAATAACAAATATGACTTTTTATGGGTTGTAGACTTTCCATTATTAGAGTTTGATCATGAAGATAATCGTTTTTACGCAAGACATCACCCATTTACTCATCCTAAAAATGTTGATGATTTAAAAAATAATCCTAAACAAGCACTAGCTAGAGCGTATGATTTAGTTATTAATGGTTATGAAGTAGCAGGTGGATCAATTAGAATTCATCAAAGTGATGTTCAAGATTTAATGTTTGAAACACTAGGATTTAGTGATGCTGAAATTAAAGCAAAATTCGGCTTTTTTGTTGATGCCTTAAAATATGGAACACCACCACATGGTGGGATTGCTTTTGGTTTAGATAGACTAGTAATGTTAATAACTAAAACTAATAACATTAAAGATGTAATTGCTTTTCCAAAAACTCAAAATGCTAGAGATTTAATGATGGATGCACCTAATTTAGTTGAAGAAATCCAATTAAAGGAATTAAGTATTAAGGTTAGTGAGGATAAATAATAATGAAAAGAGATAAATATTTGACATGGAATGAGTATTTCATGGGTGTTGCCAGCCTCTCAGCTCAAAGAAGTAAAGATCCTAATACAAGAGTTGGTGCTTGTATTGTCAATGAAGAAAAAAGAATTGTAAGTATTGGTTATAATGGTTTTCCAAGAGGGGCTAGTGATGATCACTTCCCATGGAATAATGAAGGAGACTTACTAAATTCTAAATATGCTTACGTTGTTCATGCTGAGGCAAACGCCATTTTAAATGCAACCACTAGCGTTAAAAACACAACTATTTATGTAACCCTTTTTCCCTGTCATGAATGTACAAAATTAATTATTCAAAGTGGAATTAAAAAAATAGTTTATGCTGATAATAAATACAGTAATACAGATTCACATAAAGCAGCACTCAAAATGTTAGATGCAGCCGGTGTTTTGTATGAACAAATGGAATTTGGTGAAGTAGTTTATGTTAAAGATAATAAAGAAATATAAAAAGTTTTTAATTGCGATAAGTTTTGCTTATATTTACTTATCAATTGTTTTGCTTACCCCTAGTAAACATATCGCAATTACCCCTGGTGAAGTTAATAATGTTGATGATATATATGTTATTGAAGGTGTTGACTTTGATAGTAATTTTAATGTTGTCAGTGTTTATAGTTGGCCAGAAATAACCGTTTTTCAAAAATGGTTAATTAATAATACTAATAGATATGAATTAAGACCACAAAGTAACTACGAACAAACACTTTCAAGAGCAGAATTAAACTTACAAGGACGAATATCTAATGATAGTTCACATAACAATGCGGTTATAACCGCTTATGAATATGCTAAATTAATTGATAATAAAATAAGTATAAATTATAATTTAAAATCATTAACTGTTTATGCTACTAATATCTTAGATTTAAAAATTGGTGATGAAATAATTAAAATTAATAATACTTTAGTATCTGGAAAAAGTTATCAAAAATATTTAGAAATATTTGATTTATATGATGAAAATTATAATAATAGATTTAATGCTAAAGATTTAACATTAACTATTTTAAGAAATGAAGAAGAGTTAACTATTGATGTAGTTAATAATAATCAAGTTATTTTTTATCCTAATTATGAAATAAAATCAACTACACCAAGTTATGAAGGATTAAGAGAAAAAATAAATCGTGGTGGACCAAGTGGTGGTATGATTCAATCGCTTGCGATTTATTCTAGTTTATTAAATATAAAATATAATGATTTAAAAATAGCAGGTACTGGAACAATTGATACAAACCTAGATTTCACAGTTGGAAGAATTGGTGGTATTGTCCAAAAATACTATACTGTTAAAGATAATAAAATCGATATATTTATTATACCTTCATCACATTATAGTGAAATAGAAGATATTATTAAAGAAAGCGACAAAGTATTAGTAGTTACAGTTGATAGTTTTCAAGATTTAATTACTAAGTTTGTTAATAATTATGGTGATAATAATGATTAAAAAGTTGTCTTATTTATTAAGTGAATATAAAGTGTTAAGAACTAAACTAGATGAAAAAACTTCTTTTAAAACAACTTTAAAAGCGATTTTTTCATCAATTCTTATTAATCTAGTTATCTTTTTAATTCCAGCTTTACTTGTTTATAATTTATTTATTATTGATAAAATTATTCCAATATTAAAGGTAATTATTATTTTATTAATTATCGCATTTACTTTTTCTTATAATTATTTCTACATTAAAGTTGTTAAAAATTATGAAGAAAGTATTGAAGCAGTTAACTTTAAACATTTAATAATTGTTGAATCAGTTATTGGTAGTTTATTTTTAAGTATACTTGCAATTGTCATTATGACAATTATTTGAGGTAGATATTATGTTGATAGGATCGATAATAATCGTTATATTAATTGTATTAGATCAAGTAATTAAGATCTTAAGCGTATATTTTAAAAATCCAAGTAATTCTTTAATTAAAGTTTTAATACCAGAAGTATTAGAATTTCATTATATTGAAAATACTGGTGCCTCTTTTGGGATGTTAAAAGACCAACATTTAATTTTTGGACTAATAACAGTTTTAGCACTTGTTATTTTTGGATATTTATTTGTAAGTATTAATTTTAAAACGAAAAAAGTTTATACAATATCAGTAATTTTATTTATTGCCGGAACATATGGTAACGCAATTGACCGTGTTTTTAGAAATGGGGTTGTAATTGATATGTTTAATATGCCAGTTTTAAATAATATATTATCATTAATTGGTATTTCACCATTTATCTTTAATTTAGCTGATGTGTTTTTAAACTTTGGTATTATATTATTTATAATTGATATGTTGTTTTTTGAAAGAAAAAGGATTGATAGTAATGAATGATTTTTTAACAATTGAAATTGACGATGAGTTTTTAGGTGAAAGACTTGATCATTTTTTAAGTAGTTTATATCCAGAAATAAGTCGTAATAAAATACAAAATCATATTAAAGAAGGTAATGTTTTAATAAATAATACAAAAGTTAAAACAGGCTTTATTTTAAAGGATTTAGATGTTTTAACAATGAAGCCATTAATAATTGAAACAAAAGTTAATAAAGAAATTATTCCAACTAATTTAAATTTAGAAATTATTTATGAAGATAATGATTTAGCAATTATTAATAAACCAAAAGATTTAGTTGTACATCCTGCACCAACTCATGATGGAGTTACTTTAGTGCATGGTATTTTATATCAACTAAATAGTTTAAGTAGTATAAATGGCTCAAATAGACCCGGTATTATTCACCGTTTAGATAAAGATACTAGTGGATTATTAATTGTTGCTAAAACAAATGAGGCTCACCAAATACTTGCTAAAGATATAAGTGAGCATAAAGTTAAAAGACACTATTATGCGATTGTTTATGGCTCTTTTAGTGAAACAAGTGGAACTATTAATATGCCAATTGGTAGAGATTTAAGTAATAGAACTAAAATGGCTGTTGATCCTAAAGGTAGAAAAGCAACAACTCATTTTAAAGTAATTGAGGAGTATTTAAATCATAGTTTGTTAGATGTCGAACTTGAAACAGGGAGAACTCATCAAATTAGAGTGCATTTATCAGAGATCAATCATCCGATTTTAGGTGATGAAGTATATGGACCTAGAAAAGTATTTGGAAAAATTGGTCAATACCTTCATGCTTATAAATTAAGTTTTATTCACCCAATTACAAAAAAAGAAGTAACGTTTGAAACGTCACTTCCTAATTATTTTAAAGATATTATTGCGCAATTAACTTAGTTACATTTTTAAAGTTAGTTTTTGCTACATCATCTAAAATATCTTCATCAAAATTATTGATTAAATATTTTAGTTGTTCATCAACTTTTTTAGATGCTCCTTTAGCTAAGTTTAAATTAACTTTTTTACTACATTCTTGTAAGGAATATAAAAATCCGTATCTTGCGATAATAGCTGCAGCAGCAACTGCAATATGAACATTTTCTGCTTTAGTATGAAAAACAATGTCGCGATTTACTAATAATTCGTCCTTTAAATAGTTATAATATTGTTTGGGTGGACAAAATTGATCTAAAATTATTGGTACATTTGGACCCTTAAGTTTAGCATGTAGTGATACGATGGCTTGATTGTGAAGATGAGCTTTAATTTTATTCATATTATAACCTTTTTCAATTAAAGCATTATATTTAATTGGGTCTAAAATAATTAAACTATGATTTAACCTTTTAGCAATCTTTGGTGCATTTTCAACGATAAATTTATCATTGACTGATTTAGAATCTCTAATGTTTAATGATTCTAAATACTCAATATCATCAAGTGTAACATATGCTGCACAAACTGTTACAGGCCCAAATACGTCCCCAGTTCCAACTTCATCAGAACCGATTGCGGCATAATCTTTTCGATTTAATACTTTTTTAATGAAACTTCTTTCATTAGTTAGTAGTCTTCCTCTAAGAAGTAATTTACCGGATTTATATAAAATAAGATCAGTATTATTTCTTTTATATTGCATATCAATATTAACATCATTATGAGTGACGTTAAAATCCTTATAGACATCTTTAATCTTTTTAATTTCATCCTTTGATAAAATAAATGTGAAATATTTCATATAAAAACTCCTATTCTAGTTACTATTATACCATATTTAGAAATAAAATGCGGCGGTGAAAAAAATGTCATTTTCAATTAAAACAGTAGAATTTGATGTTATTAAACAACAAATTCAAAGCTTTGCTTATAGCAAAGCAGCAAAGAACCATCTATTAAATTTAGTTCCTAGCAAGAACTTTTTTGATGTAGAAAAAATGATTAATGAAACAAATGAATTAACAAGTATAATCGCAAGATTTGGAAATATTCCATTTTTAGAGTCTTTTGATAATACTATTTTAAGTAATAATAAAAGAGTTGAAAGAATCTATTCAATTGAGGAATTACTTTATTTTAAACTATTTTTAAAAATGACTTTAGAGATTGATTTATATTTTAAAAATAGTTTAAAAGAATATAAATCAATTTATATTAAACCTTTAATAAATATATCTAATCATAATAAACTTTATAATAATTTAAATGATACTTTTAATGATTATGGTGAAATATATGATACGGCGACAAAAGATTTAAAAGATATTAGAATTAAAATCCGTAACTTAGATGCAAATTTAACTAAAAGAATGAACGAGTTATTAAAAAAATATAGTGATTATTTAAGTGAAGCGGTTGTAGTTGTTAGAAATGGTAGAAGCTGTTTAGCTGTTAAAGAGGGTTTTAAAAATAAAGTTAAAGGTGTTATTCACGATATTTCAGCCTCAAAACAAACAGTTTTTATTGAACCTGAAGTAAGTCTACAAATTATGGCTGATATTGAATTGAATAAAATATTAGAAAATAAAGAAATAATTAAGATATTAAGTAATTTAACTAATATTGTAAATAGTAGTTATGATATTTTGTTAGAAGATTTTAATTGTTTAATAAACTTAGATATTATTAATGCAAAAGCTAGATATTCATTAAAAAACGATTATATTAAACCTCATATTAATAATTTAGGGAAAATAAACTTAATAAAAGCAAAACATCCCCTACTACCTAAAGATGAAGTAGTTCCAATTGATTTATCACTAAATAAAGAAAATAATACACTTTTAATTACTGGGCCTAATACTGGAGGTAAAACTGTTACATTAAAGACAGTTGGTCTACTTACTATGATGATTCAATCAGGAATATTAGTTCCTGTAAATATAGAAAGTGAACTTGCAGTTTTTAATAATGTTTTTATAGATATTGGTGATGAGCAATCAATTATAAACTCACTTTCAACCTTTTCATCACATATATCTAAAATCATTAGTTTTATTGATAATTTAACTGATAACTCCCTTGTCTTACTTGATGAACTTGGAAGTGGAACTGATCCAAATGAAGGGGTTGCTCTTGCGATTGCAATTATTGAAGAGTTTCAAAAGAAAGATATTAGATTAATTGTGACATCGCACTTTTCAGAATTAAAAACTTATGCTTATGAAAAATCAGAAATAAGCCTTGCTAGTGTTGCTTTTGATGAAAAGACGTTAAAGCCACTTTATTACTTAGAACATGGTATTATTGGTCAATCTCATGCCAGACTTATAGCCGAGAGATTAGGTATGAAAAAATCAGTTATTGAAGAAGCAAATTTTAACTTTATGAAAAGAGAAACTGAACTTGCGAAAATTATTGATAAATTAAGTAGCGAAAAACAAGCTTTAAATGAAGAAAAGAAAAGATTAAGTGAATTAGAATTATCTTATCAAGAAAAACTTAAAGATTTAAATACTACAAAAGATAGACTTATTAGTGAACAAAACGATGTTTTAAAAAAGATTAGATTAAATGAAGAAAAAAAATGGCAAGAAAAAACTAAAGAAGTTAATGAATTAATAAAAATAGTTGAAGAGGATGAACTTACTAAAAAACATCATATTGCTAGTCTAAAAGGAGCAATCAATACTCCCTTAGATAAAAAGATTATTAAAAATGAAGAAAAAATTAATGTTGGTGATCATGTTTATATTAGTTCATATAGTCAATATGGTTATGTTTTAAGTATTACTAATAATAAATATTTGGTTAAGTTTGGAATTTTTGAATTAGAATTTAAAAAAGAAGATATTGAATTAGTTAAAGAAACTAAAAAAGAAAAACCAAAAGTTGTTAAGCAAAAGGTAAGCAAACAAGCAAGTCATGATTACGATAAAAGTGCAAATTTAAGTGTTGATTTAAGAGGCTTTAGATTTGAAGAAGTTAATGAAGAATTAGATAAAGCAATTGATCGAGCACTTTTAAGTAATATTAGAAGTTTAACAATAATTCACGGCTTTGGTACAGGTGCTGTTAAAAAGGCTGTTGATAACTATATTAAAAAATCAAACTTAATAAAATCGTCTAGATTAGGTCGTGAAGGTGAGGGCTTAGCAGGGGTTACAATTATTACTTTGAAGTAGCAAATCAATTGATAATAAGAAAATACTCATCTATAATTAATATAGAAAAGAAAGGAATGATATTAATGGTACAAGATTATGGAAATAAACCATTTAATGAAATTTTAAGTGAAAATCAAAATGTTGTAGTACAGTATTATGCTGATTGGTGTGGACCATGTCAAATGTTAAAACCAGTCTTAGAACAAATTAGTAATGAGATGGATGATGTTGAATTTGTAAGAGTAAATATTGAAGATCACCGTGAATTAGCAGTTGAAGCAGGTGTACAATCAATCCCTACAGTTTTATTCTTCAAAGACGGTAAAGAAACAGATCGTTCAGTCGGTTTTAAACCAAAACAAAAAGTAGAAGAATGGATTAACAGCCAAAAATAATTAAAGTCCCGTTAAAGCGGGATTTTTATTTGGCTAAATTATGTTATAATAATTAAGGTGATTAACTTGGATGGAATTGTATTAATAAATAAACCAAAAGGTATAACTTCATATGATGTAATTAGAGTTGCTAAGAAGATTTTTAAAACTTCAAAAATTGGCCATACGGGAACGCTTGACCCTTTTGCTGAAGGTTTAGTTATTTTATGTATAGGTAAAGCTACAAAGCTTGTAAATAGGCTAATTGACGCTAATAAGACATATGAAGGAGTAATTCTTTTTAATAATCATTATGATACTTATGATATAACTGGTGAAATAATAAAAAGTGATGAAAAAGAAGTAACATTAGAACAATTAAAATTAGTATCAAATGATTTTTTAGGTTCTTATTTACAAACACCACCTATATATTCTGCTATTAAAAAAGATGGTAAAAAGTTATATGAATATGCTAGAAAAAATATTGATATAAAAATTGAGCCTAGATTAGTTCATATTTATAGTTTGGATATTTTAAACAAACTAAATGATAATGAATTTAGTTTTAAAACATCTGTATCTAAGGGAACATATATTAGAAGTCTTGCTGTTGATATTGCAAGTAAATTAAATACATTTGGTGCATTAAAAGCGTTAAAAAGAACTAAAATAGATAACTATTTATTAAGTGATGCAGTTGATTTAGAAAACCTAAGTATTAACGATATTAAAAGTATTGAAGATATATTTAAAGATTTAGATAGTATAGTTTTAAATGATTATATGATTAATTTAGTTAAAAATGGGATATATTTAGATGAAAGACAAATGATAACTAATAATGATTTTAAAGTGTATAATGAAAATAAGGAATTGGTTGCTATATACGAAGTAGTTAGTGAAAATAAATATCGCCCATTTATATTATTGTAGAGGAAGTATTAGTATGAAAGTATTAAATTTAAGTAAAGATGTAAATATAGATGAACCAATAACTTTAACAATTGGTAATTTTGATGGGCTACATTTAGGCCATCAAACATTACTTGAAACTGTTAAAAGTTATACTGATTCAAAACATGCTGCCCTAACATTTGATCCCCATCCACGGAAATATTTTATGGGTCATGCTTATAAAACACTTTTTACTATTAAAGGTAAAATTAATTTATTTAAAGATAAAGATTTTGATTATTTAATTATTGGAAAATTTAATCAAGACTTAGCTAATAAAAGTATTGATGAGTTTATTGAGATATTAAAATATTTAAATGTTAAAAGATTAGTTTTAGGAAAAGATTTTAGGTTTGCTAAAAAAGCTAGCGGTAGTATTGTTGATTTAAAGAAACATTTTGAAGTTATTGTTGTTGATACAATTAAGAGTGATGAAACTAAAAGAATTTCAACAACATTAATTAAAACTTTAATTAATGATGGAAATATTAGTGAAGCTAATAAACTCTTAGGTTATGAATATCATGTGTTAGGTACAGTTGAACATGGGAATAAAGTCGGTAGAAAGTTAGGTTTTCCAACTGCTAATATTAACTATGAAGATGTTTTATTACCTAAAATAGGCGTATATTTAGTAAAAATAAACATCGATAACAAAAACCACTATGGATTAGCAAATGTCGGATTTAATCCTACAATTAATGTAAGTAAAAATAAGAAGTTAGAAGTCTATATCCTAGACTATAATGATAATAGTTATGATAAAGAAGTTATTATTACTTTTATTGAAAGATTGAGAGACGAATTAAAGTTTGATACAGTTGAAGAATTGATTAAACAGATGGAAAATGATGAAATAAATTCTAGAAATCTTATTGAAAAAATGTAAAGTATGTTAAAATATACTAAAGAGGTGAAATAATTATGAAGTTAGTTATTGCTATTGTGAATAAAGATGATGAAAAAAAGGTTCAAAAAGCTTTAGTTGAAAATAGATTTTTCGCAACTAAACTAGCTACAGCCGGTACGTTTTTAAGAGCTGGAAATGCAACATTTTTAGTTGGTGTTAATGATGAAAAGGTTCAAGATATTATTGATATAATTGAAAAACATAGTAAGAAAAGAACTAAATTAGTTCCAAATACCATTGTAAATGAGTTTGGTTCATTCTCTTCACTACCACTTGAAGTTGAAGTTGGTGGAGCAACAGTATTTATTGTAAATGTTGATCAATTTATTAAAATATAATAATAGTTGATTATTATTTTAAAAATGTTATAATATTAAAAGTGCGCTAACAAGGTGATGGGATTTGCCGCCCACTCTTTAGTTATGCGGGAAAGGAAAAAAGAATGGCTATTAGTAAAGAAGTTAAACAACAAATTATTAAAGAGCATGCAAGACATGAAGGAGATACAGGTTCTCCTGAGGTACAAATTGCTATTTTAACTTATGATATTAACCATCTTAACGAGCATTTAAAAACTCATAAGCATGATTATCATTCACAACGTGGACTATTTAAAAAAATTGGTCACAGAAGAAACTTATTAAAGTATTTACGTAATGAAGATGCACAAAGATACCAAGAGTTAATTGCTAAGTTAGGATTACGTCGTTAATAAGCATTATTTAAAAATCTTTAGGAGTTATCTTCTAGGGATTTTTTATTTTTAAAAGTATCTTTAATATGGTAAAATAAATAAGATAGGAAAGTATTGTTATGAAGGAGTATTATATATGAAACCAAAAGTATTTGAAACAGAATTTGGTGGTAGAAAATTAGTAGTTGAAGTTGGTGAAGTTGCAAAACAAACAAACGCATCAGCCTTAATTCACTATGGTGGAACAACCGTTTTATCTGTAGTAGTTAATAAAAAAGAAATGTCAACAGGTGATTTTTTCCCATTAATGGTAATTTATCAAGAAAAATTATATGCTGCCGGAAAAATTCCTGGTGGATTTTTGAAAAGAGAAGGAAGACCTGGTGATCATGAAACATTAGTTTCAAGATTAATTGACCGTCCAATTAGACCATTATTTCCAGAAGGATTTAAAACCGATGTCCAAATAATTAACACAGTTTTATCTAGTGATCCGGCATGTCCACCAGAAATGGTTGCCTTAATGGGATCAAGTTTAGTGTTACAGCTTTCGGATTTACCTTTTGAAGGACCAATTAGTGGTGTTACATTAGGATTAATTGATGGAAATTTTGTTGTTAACCCAACTGAAACAGAATTAGAAGAAAGTGATTTAGAGTTAACTATTGCTGGAACTAGTGAAGCGATTAATATGGTTGAATCATCAGCTAAAGAAATTAGTGAAGATAAAATGTTAGAAGCACTATTTTATGGTCATGACATTATTAAAGAGTTAAATGAGTTCCAAAACACTATTCAAAAAGAAGTTGGAAAAGCTAAATTTGATTATGAACGTTTTGTTTTAGATGAAGCAGTTGAAAAAGAAGTTCTAGACTACTTAGGAACATCATTAGTTGATGCAGTAAGTATTTTTGATAAACTTGAAAGATATGAAAAAATTGATGAAATTAAAGAAAAAACTTTAGAACATTTCAAAGGTCGTCCTTTCTTTAATATAATTGATAATATAAGTGTTTATGATCATAAAGCCGAAGCAAACTTCTTAAAACAAGTTAATGCTGCATTAGATAAAGTAGTAACTAATGAAGTTAGAAGACTTATTACAAAAGAAAAAGTTAGACCTGATGGTAGAAAAACCGATGAATTAAGACCACTGTTTTCAAGAGTTGGTTTATTAGAAAGAACTCATGGTTCAGCATTATTTACTAGAGGTCAAACTCAAGCGCTAGGTGTTATTACACTTGGAGGACTTGGTGAAGGTAAATTAATAGATGATATTAGACTTGAAGATAATAAACGTTTTATGCTACATTATAACTTCCCACAATATAGTGTTGGTGAAACCGGAAGATATGGTGCACCAGGAAGAAGAGAAATTGGTCATGGTGCTTTAGGTGAAAAAGCATTATTAGCAGTTTTACCTAGCGAAGATGAATTTCCATATACAATAAGAGTAGTTTCTGAAATATTAGAATCAAATGGTTCAAGTTCACAAGCAACCATTTGTGCAGCTTCAATGGCTTTAATGGATGCAGGTGTTCCAATTAAAGCACCGGTTGCTGGAATTGCAATGGGACTTATTATGGAAGATACTGATTATACTATTTTAACTGATATTCAAGGTATGGAAGACCATGAAGGTGATATGGACTTTAAAGTAGCTGGTACTAAAGATGGTATTACAGCCCTTCAAATGGATATTAAAATTAAAGGTATAACTAGAGAAATATTTGAAGAAGCACTAGCACAAGCAAAAATCGCAAGACTTGATATTTTAGATCATATGAACGAAACAATTAGTGAAGTAAGAGAAGAATTAAGTCCTTATGCACCAAAAGTTATGATGATTAGAATTGACCCAGATAAGATTAGAGATGTTATCGGTGGTGGCGGTAAAATTATTACACAAATTATTGAAGATAACGATAATGTAAAGATTGATATCGAACAAGATGGGCGTGTCTTTATAATGCATTACGATACTAAGGTAATTAAAGATGTACAAGCAATCATTGAAAATATTGTAAGAGTTCCTGAAGTTGGTAAAATTTATGAAGGTAAAGTTGTTCGAGTTGAAAACTTTGGTGCCTTCGTAGAATTATGGCCAGGTACAGATGGAATGGTTCATATTTCAAAACTTGCTAAAGAACGTGTTGAAAAAGTAACTGATGTAGTTAACGTTGGCGATTCTATTTTAGTAAAATGTATTAAAATTGATGATAAAGGCCGTGTTGATTTATCAAGAAAAGATGCATTAAGCGATAATTAATGATAAAATAATAATGTCAATGGAAGGTAGCCGAGCTTATTAAATAAGTTAGGAAAGTCCATACTAGCACACTCTGTGATTGAGTGTAGTGTTTGTGTGTAAGGAAACAATAACTTACAGCACCATTTGGTGACGGCTTCTGATGTTCTAAGGTCTTTGGACTATGAACTAAGAGTAAAGTGCCACAGAAACGATTTTGTTAGAAATAACAAGGTGAAACGCGGTAAACCCCTCAAGCTAGCAACCCAAATTATGGTAGGGGCACGTTAAAGGTCGAATAAGAAGATACTTTAATGCTACTACGGTAGAGATAAATGGCTACAACCCGTAAGGGATACAGAATATGGCTTATGCACATTGACAATTTATAGGAACCGGAAGGTTCCTTTTTTTCGTAAAAAAAGGGCTGTTCGTTTGAACAACCCAATATATATTATTTAACTTTTAATTTTCTTTTATCATTTAAATTTAAAACTAATTTTACAATTTCAGTAATAATTACTGGTAGGAATGCTAATACAAAGATCATTAACCATAATTCCCATTGTTTAATAAAGATAATATCAAAGATGTTTGATACACCAGGAAGTAGAGTTAACATTTGTAATGCGAATGATGCGAAGAATGCATAAACTAAATATTTGTTAATTTTAAGTTTAAAGATTGAAAGTCTTGTACTACGAACGTTAAAGGCATGGAATAATTGTGAGAAAGCTAGAACCATAAATGCCATTGTTTGTCCGGTATGAGCTTTAACCCACGCGTCAGTTTGTCCAGCATATAAACTTGAATCAGCGAATGTATAACCAATAAAGTATGCACCAAAAGCTAGTAAACCAACCATAATACCTTGCCATAAAATATGTTTCCAAAGACCTCCTGAAAATACACCATCACCTTTTTTACGAGGTTTTTTATCCATAATGTCAGGGTTTTTAGGATCAAGACCAAGAGCGATTGCCATAAGTGAGTCTGTAACTAGGTTAACCCATAAAATTTGTACAGCAGATAGAATATGAACATTACCACCAGCATTAACAATAGTACTAAATAGTATTCCACCAATTAATGTACCAAGCAGAATTGTAATAATTTCACCAATGTTACAACTTAATAAGAAGTGAATTGCTTTTTTAATGTTATCAAAGATTGAGCGTCCCTCGCTTACTGCTGAAATGATTGTTTCAAAGTTATCGTCTGTTAAAATCATATCAGCTGCACCTTTAGCAACTTCAGTTCCAGTAATACCCATTGCAATACCAATATCAGCATTTTT
>Ga0209075_1000685_pt1 | contig 32785 bp, 25 predicted proteins | sample Stecom2011_FD_187523 | JGI IMG/M metagenome (GOLD analysis project Ga0209075, IMG submission 187523) | Agricultural soil microbial communities from Utah to study Nitrogen management - Steer compost 2011 (SPAdes) (version 2) | ecosystem: Environmental > Terrestrial > Soil > Agricultural land...
TGTTATAAAGTTCTTCATAATTAATATTTTCAACTTCGCGAATAAGTGGTTTGATTTCGCTTAGAGTTAATAATTTTTCTTTTACTAAAAAGTCTAAATCAATAAAATATGGATTATTAGCAAATGCAGAAAAAGTTTGATATGGGCTATCACCATACGACGTTGGTCCTAATGGTAGGATTTGCCATAACCTTTGATTTGCTTTTTCTAAAAAATCTACAAATCGATAGGCTTCTTTACCAAATGTACCAATGCCGTGTTTGCTTGGTAAACTTGATATATGTAGTAATATTCCACTTTTTCTCATAATTGCTCCTTCTTAACAACAAGTACCACCGATTGATACGGTGATAATGTTATTATGTCATCATTAATCAGTATATTTTCATAATTATTTAGTAAGACAGAATCAAAATTTATCTTTAATTTATATGTCACATTCTCTCTGCTAAAGGAGTTAATAACATAGGCTTTATATGCGCTATTTTCACGAATATAAACATATAATTCATCACTTGTAGGAACTTGTTCATAAGTACCGTAAACAAATAGCTCTTTATATTTTGGGTCTTTTCTTAGCTTAAATATATGTTGATAATGATACCATAAACTTCCTTTATTTTCTAGATTGTTTTTAACATTGATTTCTATATAATTTGGATTCACATTAACAACTGGTTTTACTTTTGAAAAACCGGCATACTTTGTATCATCCCATTGAATTGCACTACGTGGATTATCACGTGAGTTAATTCTCAATTTAAATAAAATTTCCGCTTCTGTATATTTGTTTTCCCTTTTTAAATCATAATAGCGATTGATTGATGACACATCGTTAAAATCTTCAATCGATTGAAATGGATAGTTTGTCATACCAATCTCTTCACCTTGATACACAAATGGAGTGCCACGCATTAAATACAATGCCGTCGCTAACATTTTTCCGCTTTCTAGTGGATACATTTGATCACCGTAGTGACTAATAAGTCTTGGTTGATCATGATTTAACCAGTTTAAAGGTAGCCAACCACGTTGTTTAAAAGCGACTTGCCATTTATTAAATACTTCCTTTAACCGTTTCACATCCGTTTTTAAATTTTCTAGGTTATCAATATCAAAAACATTGTTACACCAGTTGTGGTCAAAATTAAATACCATGTTTAATTCACCAGAATTAAACGCTGAATATTGATACGCTGATTCAATGTTTGCTTCACCACCAACTTCGCCAATTGTTAACGCATCGTATGGTTTGAATACTTTTTGATACATCTTTTTTAAATATATGTGAACATCTGGTAAATTAGAAAATTTATGCCAGTCCAAGACTACGGGTTTGTCTTTAGGTTCTGCATCGACAAATGGTGCACGTGCTAAATGAGCTACCGCATCAATTCTAAATCCATCAACACCTAAGTCTAACCAATACTTTGCAACATCAATCATTGCGTCTTGAACTTTCTCATTTTTCCAGTTTAAGTCTGGCATTTTATTAGAAAATATTTTCATATAATACTCGTCGGTTGCTTCATCATAAACCCAAGCGCTACCGCCGAAAAATGAACCCCAATTTGTTGGTGGTAAACCTTTTGATTTACCTTTTTGCCAAATATAATAATCACGATAAGGATTATCCTTTGATTTTCTTGATTCCATGAACCAAGGATGTTCATCAGAAGTATGATTTAAAACTAAATCTAAAATAATGCGAATGCCTAATTCTTTCGCTTTATTCAATAATTTTTTAAAATCATCAAGTGTCCCGAAACTTGGTGCCACATCATAAAAATCGGCAACATCATAACCATTATCATCCATTGGAGAAACATAAAATGGACAAATCCAGATTAAATCTACACCTAATGATTTTAAGTATGGTAGTTTTTTATAAATGCCGAGTAAGTCGCCATGGCCATCATTATTTCCATCGTAAAAGGATTTCGGATATATTTGATAACCAACACTTTCCATCCACCATTTTTTAATCAATTAAAACACCTACCATTCTGATATTATTTTAACATAATACCATGTATTATAGATACCGTCTCAATGTGTGTGAGCGGTTTCATTTTTTCCTAAAGAGCCGGACCAAACAGCATTACAATATTTTACTATGATATAATAGCAATTGGGTGATAATATGAATAAACATGCAATCTATCATAGATCAAAATCTGAATACGCATATGCATATAACAAAGATACTTTACATTTGTTACTAAGAACTGCAAAAGATGATTTTGACCGAGTAGATATCGTGATTGGTGATCCTTTTCAATGGAAAAACCAAGCATGGGTTCACGAAATATTTACAATGAAAAAAAGATATCAGTCTGAACTTTTTGACTACTATTTTATCGAATATAAGTCAAAATACTTACGTACAAAATATACCTTCATCTTATACAAAAATGATGACGTCTATATTTATGGAACACGCGGAATCGAAAAGATTCATAAAGATGATCACGAACGTATCTATAATTTAAGTCAGTACTTTAATTATCCTTACATTAACCATGAAGATTTACACAATACACCATCCTGGGTAAAAGATACAGTTTGGTATCAAATATTTCCAGATCGTTTCAACGGTGTTAACAATCAATCCACGCTTAACTGGAATAATAAAGTCGTAAAAAATAACGAAATTTATGGTGGGAACTTACAAGGTGTTATCGAAAAAATACCTCATTTAAAGGAATTAGGCGTCACAGGTATTTACTTTACACCAATCTTCAAATCTCCCTCTGCACACAAATACGATACGAGCGATTATTTTACAATAGATCCGACTTTTGGAACAAATGAAGACTTTAAGGAACTTGTTCAAAAATGTCACGAAAATAACATTAAAGTTGTCTTAGACGCTGTATTTAATCATGCTGGTTTCGACCATCCCTTTTTTCAAGATGTCATTAAAAATGGTGAAAAAAGTATTTATAGAAACAGCTTCTTTATTGAAAAATTCCCTGTTATTAACTTTCCATTAGATGAATTTGGAAAACCAAAAACTTTTGACAAAACAAACTTAAATTATCGTACATTCGCATTTACACCATTTATGCCAAAATGGAACACATCTGATCCATTAGCAGAAAAGCATTTACTTGATGTTACCACTTATTGGATTAAAGAATATGATATTGACGGATGGCGGATTGATGTATCAAATGAAATAAGTCATGATTTTTTAAGAAAAATGCGTGTTGCTGCGAAAACCGCAAAACAAGACACCTTCTTATTTGGTGAAAACTGGGATTCTTCTTTGCCTTGGCTACAAGGAGACCAGGTGGACTCGGTTATGAACTATGACTGGGTTTATCCTGTTTGGCAATATTTTGAGCACAAAATAACGCTTGAACAGTTTAAAAGTCAAATAAACGATTACTTGGCTCAAACACCAAAACATGTTCTAATTAACATGTTTAATATGTTAGATAGTCATGATACAATGCGTATAAAACACAGACTCAATGAAGATATGCGTCGTGTAATGTTAGCCTTTGTCTTTATGTTTGTATCGTGTGGTGCACCAAACATTTACTATGGTACAGAAATTGGCATGACTGGTGCACACGATCCGGATAATCGTAGAACATTTCCTAAAGATAAAACGACATACGATATGGACTTCTTTAACTTTTTGAAGAAACTTATTCAAATTAGAGAGCAATATCCGTCACTTAAGGCACCCGATTATTTATTCACTAATTCGAATGTCTTAAGTTTCTATAAAGAACTTAATGATGAACGAATTTTAGTATTAATCAATAACACTTTAGATGCTGTAGAGATTAATATGACTTCTATGAAAGGCACATATATCAACCTCTTTACTGAAGAAAAAGTAACAATTAATGATATACTAAAGATGAATTCTTATGATTTCTTACTGTTAAAGGAGGTAACTTATGAAACCGACAATTAGAGATGTTGCCAAAAAGGCAAATGTTAGTGTTTCAACCGTTTCCCGCGTTATTAACCAAAAAGGTTATGTTCATGAAGAAACAAAGGAACTTGTTAATAAAATTATTGAGGAACTTGGATTTATTCCAAACCAGCTTGCTCGAAGTTTAACAAGTCGTAGCTCAAAAATTGTAGGTGTTATTGTTCCTCATATTGGACCAAGCTTCTATGGTGCCTTGCTTGAGGGGATAGAAACTCAAGCAGCAACCTATGGTTATAAAATTATGTTCTGTCATACACAAGATGATCCTGAACGCGAACTTGAATATTTAAAGTTCTTTGAACAATACAATATTGATGGTCTTATTATTGCTTCAAACTTTACAAATAAAGACCGTTTATTTGATTTAAAAATTCCGGTCATTACTGTCGATCATGTTTTAGATGAAACAATTCCTTCAATCACATCTGATAATGTTAAGGGCGGAGCACTTGCTGCAAAAAAATTACTTTCTACAGAAGCTAAAAGTATTTTGCTATTTAGAGGTCCATCATTCTTATTAACAACAATGGAACGTACTATCGGTTTTTTATCTGAGTTAAAGAAAACAAAAATCTTTGCGGATATTTATGACTTTGACCTTATTCAACCTGATGAAGTCTTAATGGAGGAAGTCTTAAGACAAAATGCGAACGTTGATGCAATTTTTGCATTCTCAGATACGTTGGCACTGGTAGCCATTAACATATTGAAAAAAATGGGTAAACGTGTCCCTGAAGATGTTAGTGTTATTGGATATGACGATATGCCATTATGCAAATGGGTAACGCCATCTTTATCAACGATTTACCAAAATACGAATTTTATTGGTAAACAAGCCTTTGTAAACTTATTGAAATTAATACGCGGTGTTGAACTTGAAACACTTCACGAAGTCTTAGATGTAGATATCGTGCTAAGAGGTTCTACAAAATAAACAAAAGCCAAGTCAATTAGACTTGGCTTATTTTTTATGCTTTAATTCGCTTATTAAGGCGATAACTTGAATATATGAGTACAAGAATTGATACAATTCCTGCTAAAATCAATAGTACAGTTAAACTAATATCCATTCCTAATAGACCGATTGGTTGTCCACCAAAGCCATCCCGTATATTAGCTACCGCTTCAGCATTATCGTTTGTCTTTGCATAAATAATATCAAGCGATGGTTTTAATAAGATTTCTTTTAACTTTAACGTCATGTGTGTAAAAGGTACAACCGATGATATATGTCTTAAGACACTTGGTGATGAACTTGTAAGTGGTATATAAATACCTGAAACAAAACCAATGATACTACCAAAAATACCTGATACTGCACCAAATGCATTCACTGATTTAATGAAAGTTGTAAGTAGTATCATAAATGATGTTGATATAAAAACAAACACTACAATTAAACCTGAAACAGTTATGACAGTGCTAAAGGTATAAAATATGCCTGTAACTAAACCTAAAACAATTGATGCTAACCACCAAATCATGAGTGAAAAGGTAAGTGTAATAAGAAGTGATGCGAAATAATATCCTAAAATAATTTTATATCGTTTTACAGGAGTTACCATAAATGCATTCATTCGATTATATTCAAAGTCTGAAATGATTGTTCCTAAGTTTCCTAGTGGAATAGTTAATGTATTTAAGACGATAACGCCTGCCATCATATTACTATAGATAAGTAAATCTAATTCTCCTGGTGATAAAAGTGCAGAAAGCTCTGCACCACCAACATCCCCTAAAAACATAATGTAGATAAACATTAGAATAATCGTTGATAAAAATGAGAAAAACACTGCAAGTGGGTCACGTAAATAAATTTTAATATTTCGTTTAATTAAGCTTATAATTTCATACATGTTGTTCACCTACTACATTAACAAAAACATCATCTAACGTACCTTTAGCTACTTCAAATGTCTTAATGTTATCTTTAATTTCCATAATTAAGTCGATTGCATCTTTTGTATTTTTAATTTCAATAAAGTATTGATCCGCAACTTTTTTATAAGCTCTTCCTGATTTTTCCAAATACTTAATTAAGACATCCTTATCGATAGGAATAAGTTTAAAATAATCTTTGCTATATTCGTTTTTTAAAATCGAAGGCGTACCTTCTGCTACAATTTTTCCTTTATGTATAATAACAACATAATCTGCATTTGCTGCTTCTTCCATGTAGTGTGTTGTTAGAAAGACTGTAATACCGTGTTCTTTTCTTAATCGTTCGATAACCTTCCAAACAACCACACGTGTCTCAGGATCAAGACCGGTTGTTGGTTCATCTAAAATTAAAAGTTCTGGATTTGAAAAAAGAGCTCTTGCGATTTCAACACGACGTTTTTGACCTCCTGAAAGAGTTTTAAAACGTTGGTTCTCGATATCTTTTAAGTCTAGGGATTCAACCAGTTCGTTATAACGCTTATGGACAAGTTCTTTTTCTTTCAAATAAAACGTACCGCGTAATAGTAAGTTCTCTTTAACAGTTAATAAATCATCTAGGACGTTTTCTTGAAAAACTACACCAATTTTTTCTCGAATAAAGTCTTCATCATCTAAACCATTTAAATATACATTTCCCATATCTTTTTGTAAGAGGGTTGTAATCATTTTAATGGTTGTTGATTTCCCTGCTCCATTTTGACCTAAAAAAGCAAATAAACTTCCGCGATGAACATTAAACGATATGTTATCAACAGCTTTAATGTCTTTAAAATACTTTTTGAGATTTTTGACTTCCAAAATCACTGTGCTCATAGTTGCCTACTCCTTTTATTTATTTTATTAATGAATCTTATTATATTTGAGTATACCATAACTTTTATTGCTCATAAAGTTATTATTTAACTTTATAAAAAAAGGATAGTGTTATTTACACTATCCGTTATACTTACTTTTTTTGTAACTTAAATATCATTGCTGAAAATGGTGTAATTGTTGGCCGAATGTGTTGGCTAAACCCTAATTCTTGTTCATCAATCGACTCAAGCACTTGTGGTTTGGATACATCTAACCAACCACCATAAATTGAATAATTACTATTTAGTACTTCAGTGTATTCGCCTTTAAATGGTACACCAATGCGATAAAACTCATGATAGTTAGGTGTCATATTTAAAACAACAACATAGGCTGCGCGATTACTTTTACGCATATAGGCAAACACACTTTGATCTTTATCATCAACAACTAACCATTCAAACCCTCTAGATTCATGGTCAAACTTATAAAATGGGGTGTTGTTTTTATAAAGTCTAGCAAGATCGATAAAATACTTATTCGCCTTTTGATGTTCTTCAAATGCTAGAAGCTCCCATTCAATTTCCGTTCTAAAGTTCCACTCTTTGCGCTGTGCAAATTCACTACCCATAAATAAAAGTTTTTTGCCTGGATGTGTCATAAATAGCGTCATAAGAATACGCCATTGTGAGAGCTTATTTTCTAAACTTCCGGGCATTTTATTTAGTAAACTACCTTTCATATGAACAACTTCATCGTGAGAATATGGCAAAATAAAATTTTCACTGTATGCATAATGCATACCAAATGTTATTTTATGATGATTATATTTCCGATAAATCGGGTCATCTTTAAAATAACTTAATGTATCATTCATAAAACCCATATTCCACTTGTAGTTAAAGCCTAGACCACCTTCACTAACTGGGTGAGTTACTTTGGCATAATCTGTTGAATCTTCTGCCATGAATAAGATGCGGTCATCTTTATGGAATAAATGTAGTCCAAGTTCGCGTAAGAAACGGATTGCTTCCTGATTCGTTCCTTTATTTGGATCTCCTAAGTAATAGATTAATCTTGATACGGCATCAATTCTAAATCCATCAACATGGAAATAATCCATCCAAAATGTTAATGCGGATTTCATAAAACTTCGTGTAATACCCTTTGAAAAATCAAGGTTTGCTGTACCCCAATCTAAGTTTTCTCGACGAAGGTTATCGTCATATTCATATAAATAAGAACCGTCAAACTTAAATAATCCGTGACTGTCTTTACAAATATGACCTAATACCCAGTCAATCAATACACCAATACCTGCTTGATGGAGTCGGTCAATTAAGTACATAAGGTCTTTTGGTGAACCATATCTAGATGTTGCGGCAAAAAAATTTGTACCTTGATAGCCCCAAGAATCATCAAGTGGATGTTCATAGACTGGTAAAAATTCAACATGCGTGAAACTATGTTTCTTTAAATAAGCAATTAAATCATCAGCGAGTTCATTGTAATTTTTAAATGTACCAAATTTTTGTTGCCATGAACCTAAATGCATTTCATAAATGAGTAAAGGTTTTTGATAAGGCTTCTTTTTTTCATAAATCCATTTACTATCATTCCAATGATAATCATCAATGTTATAAACTTTTGTTGCTGTTGCTGGTCGAACTTCATGGAAATATCCAAATGGATCGTTTTTAACATGAACGTTACCGTCTTTATCATAAATTTTATATTTATACATAGACCATTCGAGTGAATGATTAAACCTCAAATAGAAAAAGCCTAAATGACTGATTTTTTCCATTTCATTTGCTTCAGAAAAGTGGTTAAAATCCGCAATTAAAAACACACGTTTTGCATGTGGAGCGTAAACTAAAAACTCTGTAGCGACAATTTCACCTCGTTCGTTTTTAATTAAGTGAGAACCTAAATGTTTGTGTAAATAGTCGTTTTGTCCGTTAAAGAAAGTTTCTAGAAAATGCGCATTCATAGCCTAACCTCGCTTTTCGATAATATAAACTCCTGGTTTATCTAATATGATTGTATCATTATTTTCATTTATCAAGTCATTTCCGAAGATCATTTTTTCATCTAAACGCTTGATTTCAAACGGTGAATAATCATTTTTTAAATAGACTTTGTGTAAAATATCTTTTTCAGAAAGTTTTAAAATAATGACATTATCCTTAATAAGTGTATTTGATTTTGAAAGTGCACGGTTTTTTCGATACATTGGGTACTTATTTCGAATACTTATAAGTTTTCTAAGTTTGTTTATCGCTTTTTGTGATTTTGGCCAATGAATCATATTAACATCATCTGGACTATTGTATGAATTTTCAACACCTTTTTTCGTACGATAAAATTCTTGTCCAGCATGAATAAATGGAATACCTCTTGCGATAATTACCGCATGGGTTGCGAAATCTTGAAGAAGTTTATCGTGCTCCATACTTTGGACCATACGATCATGGAATGTATAGTTGTCGTGACACTCCACATAGTTAATTGATTGACTTGGATAATCAAATAAGTCTTTTGAACCTGTAACAACCATTAATGCTTTTTTAACTAACTTCTGATTACCTAAGGCATAACCAAAGTCTTTTCCGTGTAATGTTCCTCTAAACGTATCTCTAAACGTGTCATTAAAATGCGCATAATTTGGAAACTTTTTATAGTTATGCATATGGCTTCTATTTTCTTTTTCAACTGCATTATCCATATTCCAACCTTCGCCATATAACATCATTTTCGGGTTGATTGCCTTAAGTTCTTTTTCAATCAATAACATCGTATCGATGTCCATTAACCCCATAAGATCAAATCTAAAGCCATCAATTTTATATGTTTGAACAAAGTGTTTTAAACTATCGATAATTAATTTTCGAACCATGTAGTTTCTTGTTTCTACATCATTACCGCAATATGAGTTGTTCGTACGTTTGTTATTTTCATCATGTCGATAGAAATACCCAGGCACTAAATAATCATATGGGAAAGTATGCGTTTGATACACATGATTATAAACAACATCCATGTTTACGGCAAGCCCAATGTTATGTGCATATGCAACAACATCTTTAAACTTATTTATTCTATCATATGCATTGTTTGGTTCTTTTGAATACCAACCTTCTAAAACAAAGTATTGAGCAGGATTATAACCCCAATTGTATTTTAAGATTTTATTGTCGTCAAATACATCATCAAAGTCAAAAATCGGTAATAATTGTAAATGTGTAACGCCCAAGTTTTTAACATAGTCTAAGACTGAGCCTTTTAATGATGGACTATATTCAATTAAACCATCATAAAAACCTTTATTAAGGATATCTAAATTAATTGTTAGGTCTCTAACGTGTGCTTCATATAGAACAGCATCCGTATAGTTTTTAATAGCTGATCGGAAATTTCTCAACTTTTGAGTTTTATCAAAATCAACAACAACTGGCCCTTTTAGATTGCTAGCTTTTGCGTATGGATCGGTTGTTCGATGAAACTCTCTTACGAGACGCACATCAAAAAAGTAATTTTTATTGTCGTGATCCCCCGGTACCGTTACTTCGTAAATCCCTTGGTTGTAATGCATATTATATCTTTCATCATCTAATACTAATACAATTTCTTTTGCTACAGGTGAAAAAACTCGGAAAATTGTTTCCTTTTTAGAGTAGATTGCACCAAGTTGTCCGTCGTAACGATAAAGTGCTTCAAATTCTTTTGTTAAAGTTACTAATCCAATTTGTAACTCTACCGCTTCATGGTTAATATAAACGGTATCTTCTTTATGAAGTTCGATATTTTTTTCACAGAAAAAATATTGACTTCCATTTTCATTTTTAAACCACACAAGACGTGTGTTTCTTAAATGAATATCATAAATGAAATGTTCGGTTTCAACACGAACAATGCGTAAATCATCAATGAATGCTTTCATAGTTTTATACTCTCTTATATTTAATTATCACAGGATAATTGTTTAATTCTATCGTTTGATTTTTAATTACTATCGTTTGATCATTTAGTAAGTTGATATATGTTCCATCTTTTAAATCGATTGTTACCTTATCTTTTCCTTCTAAATTGAAAACACCAACAATTGCCTCATTGTTATCTTCATATTTTAATATAGCGACATCTTCTTTGTTTAAAATATGGAAGTTGCCATAAGTTAAAAGTTTTTCTTTCTTTATTTGTGAAAGACGATAGAAGAATTTTTCTAAGTCCTTGTCATAGTTAAATTCAATAATATCATCTTCAAATAAATTTGGTCTATGTTCATTTAAGTACTCTTGTCCGGCATACAGAAACGCTGTTCCTCTTAAAAAATACATAAGTGCGTTCATTTGAATTAGTTGATTTCTATTTTTTGTTTTAGAAGCGAGACGTTCTTGGTCATGGTTTTCAAAACTTCTAAGTTTAATATAATTTTTTGGATAAATTATTTCTTGTTCATAAATTCGTTCAAGCCATAAAGATAATTTAGTACCATCTTTCAAGTAATCATTTAAGTATTTATAAATGTCATAGTCGTAACAAATATCAAATGCTTGATACATTTCCGAATCTGAAAATGCATCGTAGCCCATATCACGAATATACTTAATAAATCCTGGTTCAACACTTTCTGTTAGCCAAATAAAATCTGGACGTATTTTATCAATTTCAGCGCGTGCTTTTAACCAAAAGTCAAGGGGCAACATCGGTGCTACATCACAACGATATCCATCAAAATATCTTGCCCAATATTTTAATACATCAATAAAGTATTCTGTAACTCCTGGAATGCCATAATCCAAATCAGTTATATCGCTCCAATCGCCAATGCGATTTGCAAACGAACCATCTGCTTTTTTATAAAACCATTCTGGATGTTTGTTTGTTAAAACACTATCTCTTGATGTATGATTTATAACAATATCCATCATAATTTTCATATCACGTTTGTGTATTTCGTTAATTAGATGTTTTAAATCATCCAAAGTGCCTAATGATTCATCAATTTTATAGTAGTCAACAATAGAATAAGGGCTTCCTTTAAGCCCTTTTCTTTGTAGTTGTCCAATCGGATGAATCGGCAATAGATATATGACATCAACACCTAAAGACTTTATACGGTCTAAGTCTTCAACTATGCCCATAAAGTTTTGTTTCTTTGAGTGTTGTCTTGGAAACACTTGATAAAAAACTTTACTTCTTAAGTTAATATCACTTTGTTTTGCCATTGATATATCCTCTTTTCTCAATTATTTAATTGGTTGTAAGTGCCAAATATCTTTGTTGTAGTTATTAATTGTACGGTCTGATGTAAAGTATCCTGATTTTGCGATATTCATGATTGATTTACTTAACCATAGACTACGATCTTTGTATAATTCATTAGCTATTTCATGAGCTTTTCTATAAGCATCAAAATCTGCCAACACTAAGAAGTAGTCACTGTTTAATAAATCATCTAAAATAAAGTCAAAATGATGTGGGTTTTTGTCAAGGTTTCTAATAAATGCGAACACATCTTGTAACTCTTTACTCTTTTCAAATACGCTTTTCGGATTGTATGAATTGTTTTTGTACATATCGGTAACTTCTTTAGCTGTTAAACCAAAGATAATTGCGTTTTCACGGCCTGCAAGGTCGACAATCTCAACGTTTGCACCGTCTAATGTACCAATCGTTAACGCACCATTCATCATGAACTTCATGTTACCAGTTCCACTCGCTTCTTTTGAAGCTGTAGAAATTTGTTCTGATAAATCTGCGGCTGGCATAATATATTCAGCATATGTAACATTGTAGTTTTCAACGAATACTACTTTTAATAAATCATTTGTCTCTGGATCATTGTTAATAACATGACTTGCAGCATTTATTAATTCAATAACCGCTTTTGCCATTTTATAACTAGGAGCTGATTTAGCGCCAAAGATAAATGAGTGTGGGAAATAATTTTTCCTAAACGCTACATCTGTTTTTAATCTTTGATATACGTAAATAATATGTAAGATATTCATTAATTGACGTTTGTATTGGTGTAATCTCTTAACTTGAATATCAAAGATTGAATTGACATCGAGTTTAATTCCTTGTTCATTGAAGATGCGGTCAGCTAAAGCTTGTTTTTTGGCTCTCTTCATATCATCAATTTCTATTTGAACTTTTTTATCATCCTTAAATTCGGCAAGTTTCTCAAGTTCATTTAAATCTTGTCTCCATGTCTTACCAATGTATTTATCTAATATTGATACTAATTCATGGTTTGTATGAATTAACCAACGGCGGTGTGTAATACCGTTTGTTTTGTTGTTGAATTTTTCAGGATATAGTGTGTAAAAATCTTTCATTTCAATATCTGTTAAAATATCTGTATGTAATTTTGCTACACCGTTTACACTGTTAGAGCCTTCAATAGATAAATGTGCCATTCGAATTTCGTGGTCGTTTAAAATAGCCATTTTATCGATTTGTTCTTTAGAGAATTTACCGCTTTCATTTAAATGAATTAAAAAGCGTCTATTAATTTCTAATGTAATCTCATATATTCTTGGTAATAATTTTTTAAATGTATGGATGTTCCATTTTTCTAACGCTTCTGCTAAGATTGTGTGGTTTGTAAACGCACATGTTTTTGTTGTAATATCCCATGCATCAACATACTCCAATCCATTTTCATCCATCAGTATACGCATCAATTCTGGAATAACTAATGCAGGGTGTGTATCGTTTATTTGGAAACTATAGTATTCATGGAACTTCATGATGTCACGATTAAATTTTTTATGTTCTCTAATCGCGTTTTGTACACCTGCTGAACTGAATAAGTACTGTTGTTGTAATCTTAAGATACGCCCTTCTTCAGTTGAATCATCAGGATATAAAACATCTGAGATGTTACGTACAGTCTTCATATAATGTTGATCTTTAACCGGCATTAATTCACTAGGTTCTGTAGACCAAATTCTCAATGTTGTAACAACATCGTTTTGGTCACCTACAACTAAAACATCGTAAGGGACTGCTTTTACCCAAGTTTGGTTTACAAATTGAGCATTTTTAATTTCACCAAAAAAAGGAATATTTATAGAGTCTTCTGGTTGTTTATATTCCCAAACAAATGGATTTTCTAACCAAGTATCTGGCAATTCAACTTGTTTATTGTCTTTTATTACTTGTTTAAAAAAACCGTGTTGATATCTTAAGCTGTTTCCGTATAATGGTAAGCCCAAAGAAGCACCTGAATCTAAGAAACAAGCTGCTAATCTTCCTAATCCTCCATTACCTAAGCCAGCATCAGATTCTGATAATTCTAATGCGTTTAAATCGATATTTAAATCTGCTAAGGCGTTTTTTACAACGTCGTATACACCGCTATTTTGTAAGTTATTTGTAATAAGTCTTCCCATTAAAAACTCCATAGAGAAATAAATGGTTTTCTTAAGACCTTTTTCTTTAACGATACGTTCTGTATCTTGCCAATTTTTATATAATTTTTCGTTTAATAAAGAAGTTAAAGCACTGTATTGCTCTAAAATGTTTGTATCTTTAACATCCTTTTTATAAACTTCTCTAATTTTTTGAACGTAGGCACCTTTGAACATATCTTTGTTATCAAATATATTTATCATAGTATCTCCTTCATGTCTGTTGGTATCGCATTTCTATGCACTTTAATTGTATCATAAAGGATGTCTATACTTACCATGCAAACGGTTTCATTTTGTCGGGTGTCATGATTCTATAAAAAAATAACTTTTTTACACATAATTGGCAAAAAAGTTATTTATTTTAACTTATGTCATAAAAACGAGCGTTGCAATTCCAAAATAGACAATTAGCGCAAACAAGTCGTTTATCGTACTAATAATTGGACCTGAAGCAACCGCAGGATCTACTTTAAATTTTGCAAGGAATAATGGGATAAATACACCTGCTGCAGTTGATATAATCATCGCTCCAAAAAGACTCAACCCAATCGTTACCGCAACTAATTTTGGATCTTGTATACCTACTTGTATAAGGCTTAAGATAACTAGTGACAAAAGAAACCCACTAATACCAACCAATAGGCTATTAATAAAACCAATACCTATTTCCTTGGCCACATGTCGTTTAATTAAATGTTGGTGTTCTAGTTCATCTTGATTTAATTTTAAGATTGTCACAGCAATCGCTTGTGTACCAATATTACCAGCCATACCAAGAATCATTGGTTGAAATAAAATTAGTGCTACGACTTCAGCAATTGTTGCTTCAAAAATGGATAAGAACAAGGCAATAACTAAGTTTAGGACTACCGATACTAATAACCATGGGATGCGCTGTACAGTACGTTTCACTGGTGATGATGCTTCATCAAAGTCACCGACAGCTGTCATTTTTTCAATGGCTTCTTCGTGTCCTTCAACAATTTCATTTAGAATGTCATCGGCCGTTACGATACCTAAAATGTGGTGATTACTATCGAGTACAGGTAAAGAGTTTTTACCATAGTTTTTAAACTTTAAAAATCCTTGATAGATCGAATCTTCTACCGTTAAATACTCATCAATTTTATACGTTATAGAATCCAGAGTTTGATTTGCTCTAGCACTAATTAAATCTTTAAGTGCAACACTTCCTTTAAGCACTTGATTGTTTACAACGAAGATATCATCGATAAAATCATGATCTTTAACATTAGTTATTACATATGCAGTTGCTTCTTTAATACTTAAATCTTCATTAATCGTCATAAACTCTGTTGTCATAAGAGATGCAATCGACTCATCATCATAACTCATCAAGCGTTTAAGTATTTGTTGTTTTCTTTGACTTAATAGTCCAATTAAATACGGTTGAATATCTTCATCAAAACTTGTAATAAAAACTTTCAATTCATCCATTTCAAATCCAGATAAAAATTGAACTTTTTGTGCTTCAGTTAACAAAGTAAAATAATGTCTTGCAATTTCTTTTGGTAATTCAATAAAAACATCAATCGTTTTTGGTAATGTCATTAAGTTAATAATGCGCATTTGCATATCAGGTGATGAATTTTCAATAAATTTAGCAATATCATAAGAAGGCATTTTAGCAAGTCTTTTTCTAAGTTGAGAGTCGTTTAGCAAAATAAATTCTTTCATCTTAAATCACCCCCAAGAAAAATGTTGCTAGTCCAAAATATATAAACACACTTGTAACGTCAATAAGTGTTGTAATAAATGGACCAGATGCCACTGCAGGGTCAATTTTAAATCGATTTAAAATCACTGGAATAAATAATGCAAAAAACGGTCCAGCAATAACGGTAAGTGTAAGCGATATTCCTACAATTAACGCAACATTAAACGGCTCAAAAACACCCATTTGTAAACTAATAATATACGAAACTACTGCTGCAGCTACACCAAGTAATAACCCACTTAGCGCCCCTGATAAAAGCTCTTTTGTACCATTTTTAAGTGCACTCTTTTCATCTTTATTTAAAATTCGAAGGGTTACTGCTAGTGTTTGAGTTGCAACGTCACCACCAGCATCTAAAATTAGTGGTTGGAAGAGTGCTAAAACTGCAACAGATGCAATAACTTCTTCGAAACTACTAGTTGCAAGAGCAATTGGTATTGATAAAACTAGTAACATAAGTAACCATGGTAGTCGTTTAATTGCTGATTTAAAAAAACCTTTAGTTTGTGTGTCTGGTAATGCAGCTAGTTTTTCATAGTCTTCAAGTGCTTCTTCATGATAAATTTCTATCGCATCATCAACCGTTAAAATTCCTTTAATCTCAAAAGTGCGATTCAATACAGCAATTGCATATAAGCCATAATTTTGAATTTTATGAACAGCGTCTTCAATATCATCATCAACAAATACATAGGGTTGTTGTTGGATTAAATCTTGTACAGTTAAAGGCTCTTTAGCCTTAATAAGCGTTTTTAACTCAACAACTCCGGCATACTGATTGTTTTCATCAATGACGTATAAGTGATTAATATCTTCAATATCGCCAGCCTCTTTAATAACTTTCTTAGTTGCTTGTTTAACATCTAAATCGATTGGTAACGTAATATAAGCATCCGACATATGTGCCCCTACTTCATCTTCATCATATGTCAAAATTTCTTTAATATCTTTATTTTCTTCGGTATCGATTAAAGCATCTTGATTTTCTAAGTGTACGAATATATCCGCGGCATCATCCAAATCCATGTGATCAATAATTTCTTGCTGGCTATCTAATTCAAAATTATCAATAACCGATGCTGCATCTTCCGGCTCAAGATACGCAACAATACGAGCAACTTCTTTTTCATCAAGCATTTCATAAAAGCCCGTCTTTTCATCTTCTGTAAATGTGTTCAACTCATCCAAAATATCGTAGGGATGCATCTTTTTAATAAGTTGATTTAACTTCTTTTTGTTATTTTGTAAGACTAAATATTTCATAAGTTCCTCCTTCTAATTAAAAAAACATCGAAAACGATGCTTATTAACTAATTAGACTTATTGGTAAACTTAAAAATATATCGGCAAGATACTTTTAAGTGTTCTTGTGGATGATAATAAAGTCTTTTTAGTTAATTGGCACCGCTTCTTACTATCGGGTTCTTCTATCCTACTCAAAATATCTCACCTCTTTCATTAGTTCTATTATAACATTCATTTTATAGATATAATAAACAAAAAGAAAAGGGAAGCTTATGCTTCCCCACCGATCATCAATCCATCAACATGAACACTTGGACTGCTTGCTCCAAATACTGAAAACTCAATATCGTTTGCAATACCAACCACATTGTTTAACATGTTGAAATAATTACCTGATACTACAATCATTTTGACTGCGTGATCTAATTTACCATCTTTAATGATGCGCCCACCAGCTTGTAAACTAAATTCACCACTTACAGTTTTAACACCTGCATGAAGACCAACTAAATCGGTAATAAAAACACCTTCTTTAATGTCTTTGATAAGTTCATCAAAACTCTTAGTTCCAGGTTCTAAGTAGAGGTTTGCTGGGGCAATTGACCCAGAAAATCCATTACCAGTTGGCTCTACATTGAAAATAGATGCTGTTTTTAAGTTATGGATAAAGCCTTTAAATACACCTTTTTCAATTAAGTAGTTACGTTTAGTTGCTACCCCTTCATCATCAAATGGTGTTTTAAACACTGCATCTTTGTGCATAGGGTCATCTATTAAATTGAATGACTCCACAGCAATCTTTTCACCTACTTTATCTTTTAAAGCAGTTAGATTACGGTATGCAGCTTCACCTGTAAAGATTGAGCTAAACACACTTAAAATTTGTGCGAACATTTCTTTTGAGAATACGACTGGATATTGGCCAGATTTTAATGATGAACCACCTAATTTATCAACACCTTTTTGAATGGTGTTTTTAATCATTTCATCCACATTAAAATCACTAAACTTCTTAGCTATTTTAATATCATATGCTGTTTTAATGTCTTCGCCTCGTTGGAAGACGCCCATCGCATATGCCATAGCATACGATGATTGTTTTTTAAGATTTAATCCCTTAGAGTTTACAATAACCGTTTGACTATATGTCTCGGAGTATTGTGTTGATTGCACTTGCGCAACTTCGCTGCATGCTAATACACCTTTTTCTAGTGCCATTAACAACTCAATCTTTTCACTGTTATCTACAGTATCAAAGTCAAACAATTCTTCATCGACTTTTGGATATTCTTTTGAACCTTCAAAAATTAAAGCTGGTTCTGTAACAGTTAATGCTTTTGCATTTTCAATTAAACGGTCTAAGATGGATTCGAAATTTGTTGTTGATAGATTTTCAAATTTTGCGTTAACAGCTTTCCCATCATAAATTGCTTTTACTTTTACAACTTCAACATCACTTTTTTCATAGGAATCCACTTTTTGTTGGTAAACAGAAAGTGAAAAGTTTTTATTGCGTGTTGCATAAATTTCAATATCTGTAAAGCCTTTATTAAGACCTAATTCAATCCATTTTTTATACATTATTTACGTCCTCCTGAACCACCGACTGTCATTGATGTGACACGAATTGTAGGTTGGCCTACATCTACAGGAATTGAACCTGAGCTCGCTCCACACATACCTTGTCCAAGTTCTAAGTTGTTTGCAATTCGGTCAATTTTGAAAAGTACATCTTTACCATGACCAATTAACATTGCACCTCGAACAGCTTTTGTTAACTTGCCATCTTCAATCATGTACCCTTCTTGTACAGCAAAGTTGTATTCACCTGTTGCAGGGTTTACAGTTCCGCCACCCATTTTTTTAGCAAACAATCCATATTTTGTATCTTTAATAATATCTTGATAATCTTCTGTACCGTTTTCAATGAATGTTGAATTCATTCGTGAAACCGGTGCGTATTTATAAGATTCTCTACGTGAGGACCCTGTATGTTTTAAGCCTAATTTAGCACCATTTTTAGGATCCACTAAATAACCTTTTAAAACACCTTTTTCAATTAATACATTATCTTGAGTTGGATAACCTTCATCATCAAAGTTTGTTGATCCCCATGCTGTTGAAATTGTCCCATTATCACGTGCATTTACGATTGGTGTTCCAACGACTTCACCAAGTTTACCAACAAATGGTGATAAACCTTTTGCGATGGCTACAGCTTCAAGTGGATGACCTAAAGCTTCGTGGAAAATAACTCCACCAAAACCGTTGTGAATTACTACTGGCATTACTTGTGATTCAATATCTTCTGCACTTAATTGTAAGATTGCACTATGAGCAACTTCCGTAGCTAATGCTTTGCAGTCAATTTCATCAAAGATTTCAAAGCCCATGTGTCGTCCTGGACCTTCGAAAGCACTTTGCATATTTTCGCCCTCTTTAGCAACAGCTTGCAAAATTACACGTGTATATGTGCGTACATCATCTTGGTATAAACCATTTGTATTTGCAATCCACACCTTTTGTTCTGTTTCTAATAACATTGCAACCGCTTGAACAATACGTTCGTCATAAGTTTTAATAATGTTTGATAACTCAATTAATTTTGCACTTCGTTCTGCATTTGAAATGGTGTAATGAGGTTTTTTAATTAAGTACACATAAGGTTTTTTATCCCCAAGTGGTGTAACAGTTTTAGCCTCACCTTTGAAAGCTGGTTTTAATTGATTCAATAATGTTTGAAGTGATTCAAATGAAACATCATTTGTATGACCATATACTTCATCAGTCCCTTGCAATAAGCGAATACCTGCTCCGAATGTTTGACTGTCGTTAATACTTATAATCTCACCACTTAAGGCGCGTGTTGTTTTAGAAATAGTATCTTCTAAGAAGATTTCAGCAAAGTCGGCACCATCGGTTAACGCTTCGTTTAATAATTTTTGAATATCGTCTTTGTTAATCATTTTCACCTTTCTCCTTTTCTTCATATTGTAACTCATAAAGGTAATAATATAAACTCTTTTTACTTAATAACTCTTGATGTGTACCCATTTCTTTAATTTCACCTTGTTGCATAAGTATGATTTTGTCAGCATGTTGAATGGTTGATAATCTATGGGCAACAATGATCATGGTTTGAATGTTCATAATACGATTTAATGATTCTTGAATAATACTTTCTGTTTCACTATCGATGTTTGCTGTTGCTTCATCTAAAATCATTAAGCTTGGTTTGTATGTTAATGCACGAGCGAATGAAATTAACTGGCGTTGCCCACTTGAAAAGTTGTTTCCACGTTCTAAAACAACGTGATCGTAACTATCTGGAAGACTTTCGATAAATTGGTCAGCTCCAACATATTTTGCCGCTTCGATAGCTTCTTCTCGCGTAATACTATCATCTTTTAATGTAATATTATCGAGAATTGTACCACTAAATAAGAAGACGTCTTGCATCATTTGACCAATATGTTTTCTAAGTGAAGATATTTTAATATTTTTTATATCAATACCATCAATTAAAATTTGACCTTTTTGTATATCATAATTTCTTACAACAAGTGATAAAATCGTTGATTTACCACTACCTGTTGCACCAACGAATGCGACAGTTTCGTTAGGATTCACCGTAAAACTTACACCTTTTAATACCCATTCGCCTGGTATATAAGAAAACCATACATCTTTAAATTCAATTCTTCCACTAAATGACTCTAATTCAATAGCATCTTCACTATCGACAATTTCTGGAACTGTATCTAGAACATCAAAGACTTTTTCGCTACTTGCAAGTGCATTTTGTAACGTATTAAACTGTTCTGTCATTTGTTGAATTGGTTCAAAGAAGTTTTGTGTATATAAATAGTATGAATATAGTGAACCTGCTGTTAGTACGCCAGCAATAACTTCATCTATACCCGTAAATAATACAATAATTGCACCAGCCATAGCGATCATATAAATTGTTGGTCTGTAAATACCAAAAACTAAGATTTCACGGAAATGACTTTTTCTTAAATTACGGTTGCGTTCTTCAAAAATTCGATTTACCTTTTCTTCTTGATTAAATATTTGTGTTACTTTCATCCCTGATAAGTTTTCAGATAAAAACGCATTGATCTCGCTAACATTTGAACGAACTCTGCGATATGATTTTCTACTAATGTTTCTAAATAAAATGGATGATAAGAATACAAACGGCAATGTAATTGTTAAATACAGTGTCATTTTTGGACTGCTAAACCATAAGATAATATAAATACCGATAACATATAAAATATTACGTATAAAGTTAATCGCTACATCCGTATACATTTGACTAATACTATTTGTATCATTTGTTACACGCGTAACAAGTTTACCAACCGGAATTTGATTAATTTGTCCAATTGCTAATTTTTCAATGTGTTGAAAGACTTTATCTCGTAAGGTTACAACGATATTTAATCCAATTTTTTGTAAAAATATACTTTGTAAATAGACAACTACAAATGTAAATGCGATAAATATCGCAAATAACAACGTTAAGAAAATAACTTCTTTAAGTATGACATCAGGTGCTTCGTTTTTTCTTAAAATATCGAGAAGGTATCCCATCGCTGATGGAATAACAAGTTCGGTACCTAGTGAAAGCAACATAAGAATCATTGCAATAATAAAACGTTTTTTATGTGGTTTAATAAATGTTAATAAGCGACCAATAATTTTCGAATCACTTACTTCAATGTTCTGTTCGTTAAAATCACGCATGAACTTCCTCTCCTTTCACCATGCTTTCAAGTTCTTGACGTTTCACCATGTCTTGGTAAAGAGGTGATGTCTTTAATAATGTTTTGTGGTTACCAATAGCTACGATTTCACCTTGGTCTAATAAAATAATTTTATCCATCCGTTTAACGGTTGAAATTCTGTGAGCGATAAAAATGGTTGTTTTACCTTTTCTAACCTTATGTAAATTTTTAATAATCGCTTCTTCGGTTTTTGTATCAACTGCAGAAACACTGTCATCTAAAATTAATATTTCTGGATTTTTAGCAAGTGCTCTTGCAATACTTATTCTTTGTTTTTGCCCTCCGGATACGGTTGTTCCTCGCTCACCTAATACGGTGTCAAATTGGTCACTAAAGTCCATAATGTTATCATACACATCCGCAAGCTTTGCTGAATCATGTACAACTTCTTTATCAACGATATCATGTGAAAACCCGATATTATTATAGATTGTGTCTGAATATAGGAAATTATCTTGTGGAACATAGCCAATTAAATCGCGAACTTCTTTAATTTTTAATTTCATAATATCATATTCATCAATGAATAACATGTCACGATCTAAATTGTATATACGCAACAAGAGGTCAACAAGGCTACTCTTTCCGCTTCCAGTTCTACCTAAAATACCAACCATTTCACCTTCATTGATTTCAAAGTTCACATTTTTCAACACCGGTTTATCACCGTCTGGATATTTAAACGTTAAATTGTTTGCTCGAATTCTTGGTCTTAATTTTGATACTGAAATGCTGTCTAGTTCATCCGTTACCGTTACTTTTTCATCTAAAAATGCACCAATTCTCTTTGAACTAGCTTTCGCTTGGTTATGAATTGAAATAAATTGAGCAAGAGCCATTGTAGGCCAAATAAGTGTGAAAAAGTAACTTAAGTAAGCTGTTAAATCACCAATGGATAAACCACTATAAAGTACGGCATATCCACCATAACCAATAATAACTAAGATTACAGCATTAATCGCGATCGAAATTGAAATTTGAACCAAAATCATTGTTTTAACGAAGTTTAAGTCTTTATCGTATAATTCTAAATTTTTCTTTCTAAAGAACATTGCTTCTTTAATTTCACGTACATAAGCTTTAATAACTGTAATACCCGAAAAGTTTTCTTGTGTAAAATCACTCAAACTTTCAAATGCACCTTGTCTTGCTTTATACTTCATTTGCATGATGCGTCCTGTTAAGACCATTACGATAATTAATAAAACCATTGGTATCGCTGCATAATATGTCAAGGTTTTTTGTAAACTAAACATTTTATATACAGCAAGACCGCCTAGCACAAGTCCATCAATTAACATCAAAATTCCTGGACCATATGCCATTCTCAATGCTTCAAGATCATTAATGAAATATGTCATTAGACCACCAACTTTTTCTTGGCTATAGAAAGATTGAGGTAGTCTTGTTGCATGTAAGAACATTTTGTTTCTTATTTCATACTCAATTCTTCTTGATGTTCCAAATATGGCTACACGCCATAGAAAGCGACCGAATACGATAATAAGTGTAATATAAATTATTTGTGTTATTTTTTCTACCATTAATGCTCGATTAATTGTGTCTTTATCGAGTTCATCAATAATAAGTCCTACCGATTCTGGAATTAATAATTGAATATAATCGATTAAAACTAATACTGCTATACCAATTAAAAAAGCCCACAAGTATTTAAAATAATACTTTGTAAAATGCCTTCTAAATATCATGATGTCTTTTTCTCCTTTTATGTCATTCAATTGTTATTCTAACAATATCACCATTAGGTGTTTCAATGTTCACAAGCTCACCCATCACACCTGATTGAGCTAAATTGATAATTTCTTCAACATCAATTTCAGTGTTTGAGTTTTTAATAACTGCACTAAATTTTTTATTTCTTAATAGTCGAACAAAATCTAGTGGTATCGACAAATTAACTTTCTCTCTATCGTTACTTGCGATAAATATTTTTAACATTTTAAACTGTTTTTTTGATGGATTCATTTCTACTGATGTTTTTTTCTCTTTTTGATCTAAAGCATCCAAAATAACTTCAGCTTCATCAATTGATAATTCGCCTTTAGCTAATAAATCAAGAATTTTCATGCGTTTATTTTTAAAATCCATATTTTTCACCAAGTTCTTCGATTTTTTTCATAGCTTCTTCTAAACTCATTAAACCTTTTTCCACTTTAGATAAAATATCTTTACGCGTTGGTTTAGCTGGCTCTTCATCTTCATCTTCGGGGTTATACCCTAAATTGATGATTAAATCATCTAACATTTTTTTAACAGTTGGATAACTGATGCTCATTTCTTTTTCAACAGCTTTAATATTTCCGCGATTTTTAATAAATATTTCCATAAAGTATAGAAGTTCATCATCCAAATAATTATACTTAGATAAATGGAAATCACCTTCAATTGTAATATTCGCACTTGGTGAATATAATTTTTTTACGATTAATTCATCGTTAGTAATTGGGCAACGAGTAATTAGTTTATTAGTTTTCATTTGAACACCTCTTTTTAAATGATTTTTGATATTTTTAAATTTTATTGATTTCAAAATTAATTTTTTTAACTTTATATTTAATTATATTGATTTTTTATTTAAATGCAATCTTTTTTATTCATTTTATACTTAATTTTACAAAACACTTCAAAAAAAGGATGATTTCGGCTATAATTATTACTAAGAAAGAAGGTTTTTTTATGAATAGATTAACAGAACGTTTTATAAGATATGTAAAAATTGATACACAGTCTGATCCAAATAGCCCGACAACTCCTTCGACTGAAAAACAAAAAAACTTAAGTCGATTGCTTGTTGATGAGTTAAATGCTATGGGGCTTAACGCCTTTATGGATGATTTGGGTTACACATACACTAAAATACCAGGAAACACAAATAAACAAGTGAAATCAATTGGATTTATCGCTCATGTTGATACATCTTTTGATGCACCTGGTGCGAATGTCAATCCACGCATAATTAAGAACTATCAAGGCGATACTATTAAACTAAATGATGACTTAAGTATGGAACCAAGCACTTTTAATGTATTAAATCGTGTCATCGGTGAAGATTTAATTGTAACCGATGGTCATACGTTGCTTGGTGCTGATGATAAACTTGGTGTCGCAATAATAATGGAATTTGCAAACTTCATTGTTGAAAATCCAAATTATGAACATGGTGATATTTACATTTGTTTCACACCGGATGAAGAAATCGGTCGAGGCGCTGATCACTTTAATCATGATTTCTTTAAAGCAGACTTCGCTTATACATTAGATGGTAGTGAAGTTGGCGGAATTGAATATGAAAATTTTAATGCAGCAAGCGCTGACCTTCGTTTTATAGGTAAAAGTATTCACCCGGGTTCTGCTAAAGGAAAATTAATTAACGCCTTACACTTAGCATTTGAATTCCATCAAATGTTACCAGTTTTTTTAAATCCTGCATATACCGAAAATTATGAAGGATTTAATCATTTATCAAACTTAAAAGGTGCTGTTGAAGAAGCACACATGCACTATATTATTCGTAATCATGATAAGACTTTATTCCTAAAACAAAAAGACGACTTCGTTTCAATCAAAAATTATATGAACGCAAAGTATGGTTATGATGCTGTAGAACTAACGATTACCGATAGTTACTTCAACATGTATGATATGTTAAAAGACCATATGTATGTGATTGACATTGCCAAAGAAGCTATTAAGAATGTTGGATTAGTTCCAAATACAGAACCAATTCGTGGGGGTACTGACGGAGCTAGACTTACATTTGATGGACTAATGTGTCCAAATTTAGGTACCGGTGGATATAACTTCCACGGTCGATTTGAATTTGCTTCAATGACTCAAGCAGAAAAAGCGCTTGAAGTTGTAAAAGAAATTACTAAAATTGTCGTTAACAACTAAAAATAAAGAGTAGGAAATTCCTACTCTTTTTTCATGTCCGTAATTTCAAATGGATGATTTACTGCAGCCTCTACCGCTTTTTTTACGATATTCACTTGTTCTTTTGTTAGTGTATCCGGTTTATATGATACAAGATCTAAATTTAATTCTGTAAGCACTTTGAAAAATGATAAACTTGCTGCATATCGACCTAAATCTAAACTTAAATGGAAACCGTCACGAGTTAAGTTATCGCCAACGAAGCTTGTACGTATATTCTGAATCGTTGTACCATTTGGGATCATATATGAAATATCTTTAAACCCCGTTATTTTTTCTTTAACAGCATTAGTAATCGCTTGATACATTGTTTGTTGATTATAGTTATACTTATAAAACTCTGGATGCGCATCTTCCCTTTGTTCATATGCCCAAGTCATATGCCATCCATACTTAACATCTTTATTTTGAACATATTTTTTTACTTCTTCATGTAAAATATAAAGTGTATCATACGTTTCTTTTTCACCACTATAAGCACTCGCTTGTTGATAAGTGATAAAATCCCATGATTCATCTTTAATGCTATCAATAAGTCGATATTCTGGTGTAATTACCCATTCATCATTGTCGTTTTTCCAATATTCATAGTTTGGTTCATTTGATAAGATGTTATCTAAATGACGCGTAAGTGGTGCGCCACCAATAAACATATTGCCAAGGACAATGTCCTCATATCCTGCGGACTTGAGTACTTTGTAAAAATGTTCTAACGCATCGACGCTAAAGCTGTTTCCTATTGCTAGTAATTTAAATATCTTTTTTCCCATGTTGCCACCTCTATACTAAAAATTGTATCACAAGGACTAAGGTTTGTCTTATACAAAAAATAAAAAAAGGCACTTTTTGTGCCTTTCGATTATTTGTTTTCCGCCTCAATAATTTTCAACAACCATTGACTTGCAATATCTAATCCTTGATCGCTTGCTTTTTCAAGCCACATACGACCTTGTTCTTTATTCATAGGAATACCATCACCTTTATAATACATTACTGCTAGGTTGTATTGTGCATGGGCAAAGCCTAAATTTGCTGAGCGTTTGAATAATTCAAATGCTTTTATTTTATTTTCTTTAACATATTCACCGCGTTGATACATGATACCTAAATTATATTGGGCGTGTGGGTGATCAAGTTTTGCGGCAGATTCTAATAAATCAAGCAATCTTGGAATATCTTTATCATTTTTAGCAAGCTCAATCATCGCCAGATTATAAAGCGCGTTTTTATCCCGATGTACTGCGGCTTTCTCATACCACGATACTGCCTCGTCCATGTCAACATTTCCAAATGTACCTATGTGATAGCCTTGTCCAAGTTTAAACATCGCTTCAACATGGCCTTGATTTGCCGCCATCTTTAACCATTTTAAACGTTCTGCAGTATTTGTTTTTTCATAAACTTCTAAATAAGACGCTAGCATAAACATCGCGTCAATATGATTTTGGCTAGCTGCACTTTCTAAATAGCGATACGCTTCCTTAAACTCATTGTCTTTAAGTTTTTGTACTCCTAATATGTATAGTGCTTCAGCGTGACCATGTTTTGCTGAAAGTTCATAATATGTTTGTGCTTTTATGGAATCCATGATTCCTACCTCTGGATTATCGTATAAAAATCCTAACATATAACTACTTTCTGCATAACCAAGCGCAGATGCTTTTTCGAAATAATCAAGCGCTAACGTTAAATCTCGTTTTGCATAAAACCCTAAGTAGTAATGTCCACCCATTAAATGCATAGAAACAACATCGCCATGGTCAGCTTCTTCTTGTAACCCTTTAAATGACGCTTCTAAGTATATGTATGCCTCTTCAGCTTTATCGTATTCTGAGACAAATAAAATACCAAGGGCAAACCCACATTTATAGCTTTTTGAGTGATAACCTCTTAAATAATAATCTAGAGCTTTTTGAAAATTTTTAGTCACACCATGACCATAATGATAAATATGACCTAAAAAATAGGCGGCATCTTTATAACCTAAAGTGAATGATGTTTCAAAATTTTTGATTGCTGCTGTTATATCTTTTTTTTCAACGTTTAGACCAAAATACGACAGCCCAATATCATAATACGCTTTTGCGTCCATTATAAAACCTTCTTTATCTATGTTTTGCTAGGAAAAATACTGCAAGTACTCCTTGTCCTGTATGTGCACCAATTACTGGTCCAATATAGTGAATAACAAGCTTTTTAATATTTAATACTTTTTCTACTTCTGTTTTTAACATTTCCGCACTTTCTAAGTCATCTCCATGGCCAATAAACACGATTTGTTCAACATCCAATGCTGTTTCCTTTACTTGATCAACAAGTGAACGAATCGCTTTTTTACGACCTACTGCTTTCGAACGTGCAACAAGTTTTCCTTCTTCGTTCGCATGCATAACGGGTTTAATGTTTAACAAATTCGCAACAACACTTGACATTGCTGAAATTCTACCACCGCGTCTTAAGTGATTGATATCGTTTACTGTAAACCAATGACCAATATGCATATACGTATCTAAAACAAATTGATGAACTTCTTCAAACGTTTTACCTTGTTTGCGTTCTAATCCTGCTAAGTAAACGAGTAAGCCTTCACCAAGTGAAGCTGATTTGGTATCTATAATTTCAATTTTTCGATCTGGGTATTCAGCCTTCAATGTTTCTACGGCAATTCTACCGCTGTTATATGTGCCACTTAGTGCACTTGAGAAAGATAAAATTAAAACGTCATTTTCTGCATCTAAAATCGGTTTCAATGTATCTTCATAATCTGTTGGATTGACCTGACTTGTTGTTGGAAGTGCGCCATTCATCACTTGGTCGTAAAAATCTTTTGTCTTAATTTCTCGCTCATCTAAATAGTTCACATATGTTTTATCACCGATGTGAACACTTAGTGGAATAACTACTAGTTCAATTTCATTCGCTAGTTCTACGGGTAAATCTATTGTTGAGTCACTGACAATTACAAATTTATTGCTCATTTTTTCCCTCTTTATTTTCTTATTCTATTTTTAATGCTTGTTTGATGCTTTCTATATATACACGATAGCCTACTTCATTTAAATGTATGCCGTCGGTCGAATATGCTTTATTAAGTGAGCCGTTTAACCATAACCTATGTGTGTCAACAAGCTCAAGATTTGTTTTCTTTAAGGACTCATTGATCGCTTCAATCCTATCGTTTGTACGATTTTGAATATATAAATGATTTGAAATAACATCATCTTTTAACACAGGTGTAACAAGTGTTACGTATATTTTAACATCAAATACATAAGTCGATAGGTAATTTACAATATTTTTTATATTTTCTACAATTTCATCAGGGTGACTTTTAAATAAAACTAGATCGTTTGAACCAATGTTAATAAGCACTTTGCTTGGCTGTATACGAACGATTTGGTCTAATCGTTTGATTACACCTACTGATGTGTCCCCTGGTATACCCATATTGATGATATTTGTTTTAAGAAACTTTTTTGTATCCATATATGCAATTAATGAATCACCTACAAAAACAACTTGATGTTCTTTGTAAGTGGATTCATTAAATTGTTTAACATGTTTTTCATAATCCGCTTTAAGAATTGCGTTAAAAAAATCAAGATTATTTTTCATCAACTTCCGCCTTCAATTCAAAAAGTAAGTCTCTTAAGGTTGCTGCGCGTTCAAAATCAAGATTTTTAGCAGCCTCCTTCATTTCTAATTCAATTGCTTTGATATTCTTTGTAAGAACTTTCTTTGTCAATTTCTTAGTCGTATCCGTATCAACTTCGATATCTTCTTTTAAAGTAATGTTCGCACGAATATCTTTTTGTATCGTTTCAGGTTGAATATTATGTTTTTCATTGTATGCTAATTGGATACTACGTCTACGATTAGTTTCTTTAATTGCATAATCCATTGAATCACTTATATTATCTGCATACATAATAACCTTACCATTCACGTTACGTGCAGCACGTCCAATAGTTTGGATCAAGCTTCGTTCACTACGCAAAAAACCTTGTTTGTCTGCATCTAATATTGCAACAAGCGATACTTCAGGCAAGTCAAGCCCTTCTCTTAATAGGTTAATACCAATTAAACAGTCATATTTACCTAACCGTAAATCACGTAAAATAGTAATACGTTCAAGCGACTTAATTTCACTATGTAAATATGCAACCTTTAATCCTAACTGTTTAAAATAAGCTGTTAAATCTTCACTCATTCGAATTGTTAGTGTTGTCACTAAAACGCGCTCATTTTTTTCTGCACGCTTTTTAATTTCAAAGTAGACATCATCCATTTGACCAAGCGAAGGGCGAACTTCAATCTCAGGGTCTAATAAGTAAGTTGGACGAATAATTTGTTCAACAACTGGTAACTCTTTATTCAATTCATATGGACCTGGAGTAGCAGACAAATAAATAACTTTATCTAATTTTTTCTCAAATTCATCAAACGTTAATGGTCTATTATCTAATGCACTCGGTAATCTAAATCCGTGTTCAACAAGTGTTTCCTTTCTAGATCGATCGCCAAAGTACATACCACGTACTTGTGGTACAGTAACGTGTGATTCATCAATAATCATTAAAAAATCATCATTAAAAAAATCTATTAGTGTTGATGGTGTCTCACCAGCTTCTCTTAGCGCGATATGTCTTGAATAGTTTTCAATACCACTACACATACCAATTTCTTCAAGCATTTCAACATCATATTTTGTACGCATTTCAATACGTTGTGCTTCAAGTAATTTGCCTTGGTCTTTAAAATATTTTATTTGATCTTGTAACTCGTTTTTAATACGTTCAATTGATCTTTGTAACTTTTCTTTATTTGTCATAAAGTGTGTTGCTGGATAAATGGTTACAAACGTTATTTTTTCTTTAACTTGACCAGTTAAAACATCAAATTTAAAAATACTTTCGATTTCATCACCAAAAAATGCAATTCTAATACCCTCAGAGCGTTCTGATGCCGGAATAACATCAACAATGTCACCACGAACTCTAAACGTTCCACGGTGAAAATCAATGTCGTTGCGTTGATACGTAAGTTCAACCAGTTTATTTATTAAATGATCTCGCCCATATGTTTCACCAACACGAGCAAAGATTACGGAGTTTTTATAGTCATCAGGATCCCCGATACCATAGATACATGAAACAGAGGCAACGACGATAACATCGTCACGATTTAATAAAGATGCTGTGGCACTATGTCGCAGTTCATCAATTTCATCGTTAATTGAAGAATCCTTTTCGATGTATGTATCACTTGATACGACATATGCTTCTGGTTGGAAATAGTCATAATACGAAATAAACAGTTCTACTCTGTTTTCAGGGAAAATGCTTTTAAATTCTCCATATAATTGCCCTGCAAGGGTTTTATTATGTGCTAAAACAAGGGTTTTTTTACCCATTTTTTGTATAACATTGGCCATAGTGAAGGTCTTGCCCGTACCTGTAGCACCAAGCAATATTTGTTCTTTAAGGCCGTTATTAAAGTTATTCACTATTTTTTCTATCGCTTCTGGTTGATCACCACTTGGCGTATATGGAGATACAATTTTAAACACCTTTACACCTCATTTCATAAATTTCATCGGACTATTTATAACAGTAAACATCATAAATATAATAAAAAATGCTAATGAATACTTGTTGAAACTATCTATTATAAGATAATGTTTATTACAACCAAATCGTAATAATTAGCATTTATGTCACTTTTAAGTACGCTTAATTTTAACATTTTTTACGCACAATAACAAGCAGCGGGCTGTCTAGAAGATTTGAATAAAGGGCTTAATGTATTCTCATGTATTTTCCATACAGCACGTTTAGTTGTTATAAATGTAAAAGGCACTTGATAGTGCCTTTTAGTGTGTATACCTAGTTACTAATAATTCTTAAATACTTTTTTTATGGTTGCATACCGTTCTATATTTTATCTTATGATTAAATGTTTGTGATAATCATTTTACACTTCTAGGAAATTGGAAAGGATTTTGAGAGAAATTATCATGAACACAGCATAAAGGGGCTCATAATAAGCCTTCTTATGTTTATAAGTTTGATCTAACCCTTTTTATTTCTTATCGACTAAAAGGCGTGCATTTCAACTAATAGTTATATTGTTATTCGTTATTTATAATCGTAATTTTAAGCGTGCCTGATGTATAAATTTTAACCTCTAACCTTTCATCTATTCCAATATCAAGTGTCACATCAAAAGGTAATTTATCCGCTTTACTTGCATAGTTGAATTGAATAATGCCTAGTTCGTTTTCTATAGGAACAAACTCCACGCGTACCCTTGTTTGTTCTGTAAATGATTTATTGATATAGATACCATTTGGTATATTGCTTATGATAATATTTTGTGTTCCTTCTCTAAACTCAATTTCTGTTAAATCAAAATTGTAAGTATACCGACAAGTAAAGAAAACATTGTAAAGATTTTATATTGACTGGATTTAACTTTTCCAAGAATGTACAATGCAACTTTCTTGAAAAATCCGATTTCGTCTAAATAAATCGATAAGATTGTCATCGATATAAAGAAAGTTATGAGCTTTATTGGGTTGATTGCATTATCCATAAATACGGAGTCTAAGAGCAATTGAAAATTAATTTTTCCAAACAAAAGTAAAAAAATTGCTCCTAATAGAACAATAATCCAATGAGAATCAAACGTCTTATTTTTTATCGTATTTTTCGGATAAAATACAAGCGAAATCATCATTAATATGACCGTTGAAACAAAGACAATTATAGCCATCCCAACACCTCAAATTTAGTCCAAGAAAAGTGTAACACTTTTAATATTTTTTATCAATATAAGAGACTAAGAAAACGTTCTATTTTTATTTGATTTATCTAAATGAATGAGTCGCTTAAAAATTTGTGTTATAATTGTATGGAAATATGTTAAGGGGGATTTT
>Ga0209075_1000686_pt1 | contig 32783 bp, 30 predicted proteins | sample Stecom2011_FD_187523 | JGI IMG/M metagenome (GOLD analysis project Ga0209075, IMG submission 187523) | Agricultural soil microbial communities from Utah to study Nitrogen management - Steer compost 2011 (SPAdes) (version 2) | ecosystem: Environmental > Terrestrial > Soil > Agricultural land...
GTCTTTTTACCCGTATACCTGACAGTTCCTGGGGAAAGATTTTGAACGCGTTTCGGTTGGATTTTTCTCACCTGTTGTTTTTCTTGCTTTTTTCTAGTCGCCATAGAAAAGGATTTGGTTTTAAAGTTAGAAAAATTCACGTAGATATATCGCTAATTGAAGGAATATCAATGCCGACTTTTCTGGTTTTTGGAAAGAATGTGAATTATATCAATATACAAGCCGTTATTATTTATCGTGAATTAAGTATTTTAACCCTCGCAATAAAATTGACCTTATAATTTCAAAATTTCCTTATGCAACTCGCCCTTCTCGACTGGATTCTCATTATCGGTTTTTTTATAGTTTTTGTTGCCATTGGACTTCTCGTGGCCAAAAAATCCGGGAAAGATTCGAAGTCATTTTTCCTATCCAATAGAAATATGCCGTGGTGGCTGCTCGGCGTAAGTATGGTGGCGACAACTTTTGCCGCCGATACGCCCAACCTGGTTGCGGGAATTGTACGACAAGATGGTGTTTTCGGTAACTGGATTTGGTGGAGTTTTCTCCTTACTGGAATGCTGACCGTATTTTTCTATGCACGACTGTGGCGAAGAAGTGGAATCACAACCGACTTAGAATTTTATGAGCTTCGTTACAGCGGTAAAAGCGCTGCATTTTTAAGAGGGTTTCGCGCGATATATTTAGGCGTATTCTTCAATATTGTCATTATGGCCAATGTGAGTTTGGCAGCCATAAAAATTGGTCACGTGATGTTCGGTCTTTCGGCCGTTGAAGTTTTGCTCATCTCCTCGCCCGTTGTTGTTATCTATTCGGCTTTTGGAGGGCTTAAGGGGGTTTTACTAACTGATTTTGTCCAATTTATCATCGCTATGGTAGGGAGTATCTGGGCGGCAATCTATATTTTGGATATGCCTGAAATTGGTGGTATCGACCAATTGTTGGCGGTTCCTGAAGTCGCTGAAAAATCTGCTATGCTCCCCGATTTTTCTAAACCCGAATTGCTGATTCCCTTATTGATTATTCCGCTCGCCGTTCAGTGGTGGAGCGTGTGGTATCCCGGAGCAGAACCTGGAGGTGGTGGCTATATCGCACAACGGATGTTAGCGGCAAAAGATGAGAAGCACGCAACGTGGGCAACGCTATTTTTCAACTTTGCACATTACGCCATAAGGCCTTGGCCTTGGATTATTATCGGATTGGCATCAATTGTAATCTATCCGAATCTCGACAGTTTACAAGCTGCGTTTCCACATTTAGACGCATCTTTTATAAAACACGATTTATCCTATCCTGCCATGCTTACTTTTCTTCCCGCTGGTCTGTTGGGAATTGTTATCACCTCCTTAATCGCTGCTTTTATGAGTACGATATCAACACACTTAAATTGGGGAAGTTCTTATGTGGTCAATGATTTTTATTTGCGTTTTGTAAGAAAGGAAGCAAGTGGGAAAGAACAGGTTGCCGTTGGTAGAATTTCAACCGTAGTCATGATGATTTTCGCAGGACTTTTAGCGTTGGTATTGGAGGAAGCCCGCGATGGGTTTAATCTTCTGTTGGCTATTGGAGCTGGAACGGGACTTCTTTTTATCCTCAGATGGTTCTGGAGCCGCATCAATCCGTATAGTGAAATTGCGGCTATGGCTATCTCGTTTTTAATCGCCGTATTCTTTTTTGTAAACGGAAAAATGGAGGAGCCCATGATTGAGATGGCTGGTCATTGGCAGCTGGTAGCCAGTGTTGTCGTTACAACCATTGGATGGGTCGCCGTGACGCTGTTGACAAAACCCTCGAAAAAAGAAACGCTTAAAAGCTTCAACAGCCTCATCTTTGGAAAGGAGTCGAAGTTTAAGGGATTTGATATGAAAATCCTCGGATTCTTCGCCGGTGTAATTGGCGTTTACTGTGCACTGTTTACAATAGGTAACTTCATTTACGGAAAAAATTTCCTCGCTTTTTCCCTTCTTGCGGTAACCATAGTATGTGCTGTTTTGTTGATGAAATCATTTCAAACTTCTTCAAACAAATAGCTATAAATAGAAACGACTTTGCATTTTAAAATACAAAGTCGTTTCGAGATTACTTAAAGAAGGTTTCTGTTTAGTTATCGCCCAAGATCAAAGGCAATCCACCTTCGCCAGAACCGATGACAATTACTTTAGCATTTGGAGATTCAGCAAGTCTTACTGTAGCTTGAATTCCTTTTTCCTTTAGAACCTTATCCGTTAGGGAAGCGCTTAAAATACTGTTTGCGAGCGATTTACCCTCAGCTTCAATGCGCTGACGTTCAGCTTCTTTTTCGGCTTTTTCTAGCCTGAACTCATATTCTAAAGATTCTTGTTCCTGACCTAATTTACGTTCAATTGCATCTTTAATCGTAGGAGGAAGTGTTACGTCTCTAACCAAGACCTCATTTAACTGGATGTATTGTTCGTCGAGAAATTTCTTAGTCTCTTCAAAGATCTCATCCTGAATCGCATCTCTTTTGCTCGAGTAAAGCTGTTCTGGAGTATAGCGCCCAACAACACTACGTGCTGCCGATCGGATGGCAGGCATAATGATTCGTTCGAGATAGTTTTCTCCTTTTTCTTGGTGAAGCTTGGCTACATCTTCACGAACCGGCTGATACCAAGCAGAGGCATCCAATCTAATTTCAAGTCCGTTGGATGAAAGCACTTGCATTTTGTCTGACAATTCTTGTTGGCGCATTTCATAAATAAACACTTGGTTCCACGGAGCGATGATATGAAAACCTTCTCCGAGTGGTGGTTTATCTGTCACAACCCCATTTCCAAAAGTTTTATAAAGAACACCGGCATAACCAGACCGTATGGTCACCGATGATTTTGCAAGAACTATAATTAGTACAATAATTCCGAGAATAACCGGAATCGAAATTTTTGGGAGTCTTTCCATTTGTTGTTAGTTTTTAAAAAATTTATATCAAACCGTTATATTTTCTTATAAACCATTCGGCAGCAAGTAATATTGCTAGAATAGCCAAGAGATATTTCCAATCGATCAAAGGTATGGTTTTTTGATCTGATTTCTGGATGTTTTTAAAGTTAGGGTTTTTTAGCAAATCTTGAACTAATTGTGCAGCATCGTCGATAAAATAAGCTTGACCGTCACTGTTTTTTGCAATTCGCTCGAGTTTGGGAATATCAGCATTTAAAAATTGCTGTTCTACATGAAACTCTAAAATTACGAAACTCCCGCTCTTGGAGATATTTTCACTTGAATTCGACACGGTGTATGCGTATTCTCCTGCGGGTAAATTGCTTAGATCAACTTCGTAATAATTGTTTCGAAGCAAAAGCGGAAATTCATTTACTTCTTCTGAATCTAAATTCTTTACGTGAATTTGAAGACCTGCCCGACGGTCGAAGACGTAGTTTTTATCAAAATACTGAGCCGAAACTTTAATGGGATTGCTGTTGTAGTAAAAGGATTCCGAAAAAACCTCTAACCTGCTTCGACGTTTGTTCGAAGCTAAGTATTGGACAATATTTCCGATGAAATCATCGTATTTCTGAAAATCGCCTTCTTTCAAATAGCTTTGTGCACGCCAACGCCAAAAACCCTCTCCATCCCAAAGAGCGTGTCTGCGACCTTCGATTTCGAATGTGGTAAACAAGGGGTTGTCGTTATCCAAACCGCCAACAGTTTGCTCTAACATCACCTCGTGGTCTCCTTGCATATGAATCGATCCAAACAACGTGTGTAATGGCGGATAAGAATCAAATCCAAGATCTTCAACAACAAAATAGCCGAAGTTCGAATTCAACCGTCCCTGCACGTCATCTTTAGCTCGAGTTGCTTTTTTAATAAAATTACTTTGTGCGCGGTTCAAAAAATTCCAGTCGGTTTGCAGTCCCGTAATCACAAGTGTATTTTTTGTCAACTTTTCCAAATCTCGATAAACACCACGAAAACTGTTGTTGGGTTGATAAAGGATGATAAGTTGATAATCATCAAGGACAGAGACCGCCTCCTTCGGGTGAACAATCGCTACTTTCCGTTGTTCGTTGGAAGTAATGGATTTCTTCAATGCGCCAATATCGGGATGCAGGATGTCGCTGACAATCAACACGTGTGTCGCTTGGTCGATGACTTCTACGGCAAAGTGTTTGCTGTTATTCGATTTGTTTTTCTCCGTTTCTAGCGGAAGCAATTCTGCTGTATACTTTTGAAGTCCCACATTATCAGCAGAAAGCTCAAAGTTGATGGTCTTGGAATTTAAGTTCTCAGAAAACGTAACCGATTCGCGATAAACAATTGTATTACCTTGTCTAACGACAAACTCCGTACTAACCGATTCCTGTCCTGAATACGTCAAGATGGTTTCTACGGGAAAGCGATTTTTCAAAAACGCATAACGATTGGTGTTAAGCTGTTCGATTTTTAAATCGATATACTGAATGGTATCGCCTAACATCACCGGATAAATAGGATTCTTAAACTTTAGCGCTTCAAACTCATAGTCGGACCCAAGGGTTTGGTTGCCATCGGTTATGAGGATTGTTGGCGCGATTTGATTCTTATACAAGCTATAAGTCGATGCTAAAGCTTTGGAAATTTGGGTTTGTCTTTCGTCGAAAGTCAACGAGTCTAATTGGCGATATTCACTTCCGAAGGAAAAGTAGGCGATTTCGAACTTTTCATTAAGCGCTTCATTCCTTTGCAGGTCGTCAAACAGGCTTAAAACCTTTTTGTTTTGCTCTAGGACTCCAACAGAAGCGGAATTGTCGATAAGAATAGGAAGTCTCGGTTTTTCGACAAAATAAGTTTCACTCTCTATTTTTGGATTGATGATTAATATGAGTAGCGTAAACAGGGTTAGAAATCGCAGGACGCCAAAAATCCAGCGCAGGTTTTTTGGTGATTTTGATTTATACCCATACATAAAAATCGCCAGAGCGAGAGCTACTACTCCGGCGATAAGTATGTAAAATATAGTTTCTGTTGTCACTAAATGAAGTTAGTTTTCAAGGTTCAGGAAATTAAAAGATGTCATGATAAAGGTGCGATTCTCTTATGTCAGCATCCCCCCATCTACATTAATGACCTGTCCTGTGATATAGGCAGAGAGATCGCTTGCTAAAAAGACACATGCATTGGCGATATCTTCTGGCTGTCCACCACGTTTTAGAGGTATGGCATTTCGCCAACCTTCGATTGTTTTTTCGTCGAGTTTATCGGTCATTTCGGTTTCGATAAACCCAGGAGCTATGGCGTTGCAGCGAATATTCCGCGAGCCTAATTCCAAGGCGATGGATTTTGTAAATCCTAAAATCCCAGCTTTTGATGCTGCGTAATTTGCTTGTCCAGCGTTTCCTTTTACTCCAACAACCGAACTCATGTTGATAATCGAGCCCTTGCGTTGTCTGAGCATGGTCATTTGCACGGCTTTTGTCATATTAAAAACCGACTTGAGGTTTACCTCTATAACCTTATCAAAGTCATCTTCAGACATCCGCATCAATAGATTGTCTTTTGTGATTCCGGCATTGTTGATTAAAATATCGATGCTTCCAAAATCTTCCAAAACATCGGCTACGAGCTTTTCAGATTCTTCATAGGAAGCTGCATCGCTTTTATAAGCTTTTGCCCTACCTCCCACTTTGGAGATTTCTTCTACCAGTTGGTTGGCAGCTTCTGCCGAAGAACTGTACGTAAAAGCCACCTGAGCACCGTGTTGGGCGAATATCTCAACGATGCCTTTTCCAATACCGCGACTACCGCCGGTAATAATTGCTGTTTTTCCTTCTAATAATTTCATATAGGTTGATTTAGTTTTTGACTGTCTTGGCTCCACATCAAAAGCCAGGTTTTTAGCCGGATATTCATTTCATTAAATAAAATCAAATATAACAAAAGGCGACGGCTTATCCATAAAAAAGGTCCTGTCTATTAACAGGACCTTTTAAATTCGTAAAAATCAAAAACAAGATGTAATCTTTATTTTTTTAATTTGTTTTACTTACCTAAAACTTCGGCAACTTTTTCACCGATTTTAGCTGGACTATCTACAACGTGCATGCCGCATTCGCGCATCACTTTCTTCTTAGCTTGTGCGGTATCTTCAGTACCTCCTACAATCGCTCCAGCGTGTCCCATAGTTCTTCCTGCAGGTGCTGTTTCTCCAGCGATAAAACCAATTACTGGTTTCTTGATGCCGCTTTCTTTGTACCATCTTGCAGCATCGACTTCTAACTGACCTCCAATTTCGCCAATCATAACAACTGCCTCACATTCTGGATCTTTAATGAGCATTTCTAATGCTTCTTTGGTTGTAGTTCCAATAATTGGGTCACCACCAATACCAATCGCAGTAGTAATTCCAAATCCTTGTTTTACTACTTGATCAGCTGCTTCATACGTAAGCGTTCCTGATTTTGATACTAATCCAACACTTCCTTTCTTGAAAACGAAACCTGGCATAATACCTACTTTAGCCTCTTCTGGAGTAATTACTCCCGGACAGTTTGGACCGATGAGTGTACAATCATACGATTTGATATAGTCTGCAACGACGATCATATCTTTTACAGGAATTCCTTCTGTAATGGTGATAATCACTTTAATACCAGCTTCGGCAGCTTCCATAATGGCATCTGCTGCAAAGGCTGGAGGTACAAAAATAATCGATGTATTTGCGCCAGTTTCCTTTACTGCTTCTTCTACTGTGTTGAATACAGGTCGGTCTAAATGAGTCTGCCCTCCTTTTCCTGGAGTAACCCCACCAACGACGTTTGTTCCGTATTCTATCATCTGATCGGCATGGAAAGTACCTTCACTCCCTGTGAAGCCTTGTACGATTATTTTTGAATCTTTATTTACTAAAACACTCATATTTGTATATTTTTTATTTTAAGCCTTTATTGGTACATTATTTTTTTAAAACGGTGCAAAGATAAGGTTTTTGCCGCAGTCAACGCAATAATTTTATAGCATTACTGGTTTGTAGTCTTCCTTTACCTCATCAACTGCTAAAACGGGCTGGCTAATTTGATATCCGCGGAATAATTTTCCTTCTTTAATTTCCCATATCACCATAAAATGCGCAATTCCGAATTCTTCTTCTGGGTCTTCTAAAGTTCGAGCGTAGTATTTATAGCGAACAGTAACATAATTATCTTGAGCCAAAAGGTGACTTATTTCTACTCGGATGTCTGAATATGCTCGTTTAATTTCAACAAAAAAATCGACCATATCACTATAGTCCATTTCTGAAATACCCGTAGCACTGTTCCAAGTCAATAACAAATCGGGGTGAAAGAAATCTTCAGCTAAGCTATCGTTCTCAATAAAATTAGTGTCATAAAAGTTTTTGACTACTTCTTTAGGTGTTGTATTCATGATAATTTATCAAGTTTTTCAATGATATCTGGAATAAGGCGAATGCTGGCCAATTCCTTGTATTTTTTTCTAAATTCATCTGCTGGAGTTCCAAAATAGGCTTTATTTCCCGGCAAGGATTTACTGACACCGCTCTGAGCCGAAATAACGGCCTTCTCTCCTATCGTAATTCCGCTTGTGATGCCAACTTGCCCCCAAATGGTTACCGAGTCTTCTATTAAAACACAACCAGCAATACCTACTTGCGAAGCGATTAGACAGCGTTTCCCGATGATGGTGTCGTGTCCAATCTGCACTTGATTGTCTATTTTAGAGCCTTCGCCAATGGTTGTAGCTGCCGTAACTCCCCTGTCGATAGAACAAAGTGACCCGAGATCTACGTTGTCTTCGATGATTACATTCCCTCCGCTAAGCAGTTTGTCGAAACCTTCGGGACGGTTTTTATAATAAAACGCATCGCTTCCAATAACGGTCCCGGCGTGAATCGTTACGTTATTTCCAATAATAGTCCCGTCGTAAATACTCACGTTGGCGTGGATGACACAGTTAGCTCCAATCGTCACGTTGTTTCCGATAAAAACATTGGGTTGAATAATGGTATTCTCCCCGATTTTGGCTGAATCTGAAATCGATTGTACGGCTCTTTGAAATGGCTTGAACCGCTGTGTTAGTTTATTGAAATCTCTAAACGGATCGTCTGAAATCAGTAGTGCCTTCCCATCCGGACAAGAAACTTTTTTATTGATAAGGACTACCGTTGCTGGCGAGTTAAGTGCTTTCTCGTAATATTTTGGGTGATCGACAAAAACGATATCCCCTGGCTGAACAACGTGAATTTCGTTCATGCCTAGAACCGGGAAATCGGGTGCTCCTACATATTCTACTTCCAGAATACTCGCAATCTCGTGAAGGGTATAAGGAAAAGGAAATTTCATTGTTTATAGGTTTTTTGATTTGCGTTAGGCCTCGCTCCTATTTTATTCCTTAACGCGCTCTTGATACTGTCCTTTGTCTGTATCGATTCGGATCTTATCACCTACGTTAATAAAAAGCGGTACGTTGATTTCTGCTCCTGTTTCCACTGTGGCTGGCTTGGTTGCATTTGTCGCTGTATTTCCTCTTACCCCAGGTTCGGTTTGGGTTACTTCCAAAACAACGTGCGCTGGCATTTCAACGGATAGCGGTGCGCCGTCTTCAGAATTGATCAACACGCTGACAACTTCGCCTTCCTTCATCAACTCGGGCGTGTCTAAAATATCTTTCATCAACTGAATTTGAGAGTAATCCTCTTCATTCATAAAATGATACATCTCACCATCGTTATAGAGATATTGGAATTTGTGGGTTTCTACGCGAACTGTTTCAATTTTATGTCCTGAAGGAAAGGTGTTGTCTAGCACTTTTCCCGTGGTTACACTTTTTAATTTAGTTCGAACAAACGCAGGACCTTTTCCTGGTTTTACGTGTAAAAACTCCACTACTTTGTATATATCATGATTGTAACGAATACACAATCCTTTTCTGATATCTGCTGTTGTTGCCATTTTTCAATAAAATTTTTAATTGTTACAATGCGAGGCATTTTCAAGATGCTTGAGCATTAATTTGATTTAAAATAACCTTTCATGATTCCTCTTTTTGAATTCTTAATGAATTGAAGAATCTCGTCGCGTTCTGGTGTAGCTTCCATTTCGGCTTCAATAATCTCAGTAGCTTGCGAGGTATTGTAGTTCTTCTGATACAGTAACCTATAGATGCTTTGGATTTCGGTTATTTTCTCTGCAGAAAACCCGCGTCTGCGCAATCCGATAGAATTGATTCCCACATAGCTCAACGGCTCGCGAGCTGCTTTAACAAAGGGAGGCACATCTTTTCTTACCAACGACCCGCCCGTGACAAAAGCGTGATTGCCAATCATACAAAATTGGTGAATGGCGGTCATTCCAGCTAACACTACGTAGTCGCCCACCGTGATGTGACCAGCAAGTGTGCTGTTGTTGCTGAAAATACAATTATCACCAACGATACAATCGTGAGCGATATGGCAATACGCCATAATCCAACAGTTTTTGCCAATAACTGTTTTACCTTTATCAGCTGTTCCTCTATTGATTGTTACAAACTCTCTGATGGTTGTCCCGTCCCCAATTTCGGCTGTTGTGTCTTCGCCTTGGAATTTCAAATCTTGGGGAACTGCCGAAATTACGGCTCCTGGAAAAATATTGCAGTTTTTTCCAATTCGAGCTCCTTCCATAATGGTGACATTACTTCCTATCCATGTTCCTTCTCCAATCACGACATTATTGTGAATTGTCGTAAAGGGTTCTATCACGACGTTCTTTGCTATTTTTGCGCCCGGGTGGACATATGCAAGCGGTTGGTTCATTATTCAGTTTTTAATTATTTTTTGTTTTCGCCATTTGCGCCATGAGTTCCGCTTCCGTAACAATCTTATCGTTTACGTATGCTTTCCCCCGCATATGAACTATTCCACGACGAATGGGTGATATCAATTCTAGTTTAAATATAAGTGTATCGCCAGGAACTACTTTCTGTTTAAATTTAACATTGTCAATCTTCATGAAAAAGGTCAGGTAGTTTTCTGGGTCTGGAACCGTGCTTAAGGCTAAAATTCCACCTGCTTGTGCCATCGCTTCAACTATTAAAACGCCAGGCATTACGGGCTCTTCAGGGAAATGCCCTACGAAGAAAGGTTCGTTCATCGTTACGTTTTTAACGCCGATAACGCCCGTATCCGTAAGTTCCATAATCTTATCTACCAATAAAAAAGGTGGTCTGTGTGGTAGCAGGGCCATAATTTCATTGATATCTTTAACGGGCTTACTGTGCAAATCAACCGAAGGAACTTGATTTCTGAGTTCTGTTCGGATGATGCGAGCAAGTTTTTTTGCAAAATCGGTATTGATCTTGTGTCCCGGTTTGCTGGCAATGACTCTTCCGCGGATGCGGTATCCCACCAAAGCCAAATCGCCAATAACATCAAGGAGTTTATGACGCGCCGCTTCGTTCGGATAATGCAACGTCAGGTTATCTAAAACACCGTTCGGCTTGACCGATATATCGTCTTTTCCGAATGCTTTACGGAGTTTTTTCATTGTCGCCGGCGATAATTCCTTATCTACATAGACAATCGCATTGTTTAAATCTCCTCCCTTTATAAGGCCGTGCTCCAGCAACATCTCGATTTCGTGTAGAAAACTGAATGTTCTTGCATTGGCTATTTCATCTTTAAATTCTGAAATGTCATCGAGCGTGGCATTTTGTGTTCCCAATACTTTGGTCCCAAAATCTACCATTGCGGTAACTTGGTAAGAATCGGCAGGAAGTAGAATAATTTCACTTCCCGTTTCTTCGTCTTTAAACGAAATTATTTCATCCACCACATACTCTATTCGGTTGGCGTCTTGCTCCACAACGCCGGCTTCTTCAATGGCTTCGACGAAGAATTTAGCCGAGCCATCCATAATAGGTGGCTCAGAGGCGTTTAGTTCCATCAGGCAGTTATCCACATCCAGTCCTACAAGTGCGGAGAGCACATGTTCGCATGTTTGGATTTTTACTCCAGATTTATCGAGGTTTGTTCCGCGTTGGGTGTCCACTACAAAGGTAGCTAGGGCTTCCACAACTGGGTTGTCTTCTAGATCGGTTCTTACAAATTTAAATCCGTGGTTTTCAGGCGCAGGTTTAAAAGTAATGGTGACTTCTTTTCCTGTGTGTAACCCTACCCCTGTCAAGGAAACCTCTTTCCCGATGGTCTTTTGTTTTGCATCTACACTTTCAATCATTGTCCAAGTTTTTTTCAATGGCATTTAACCTACCTACAATTTTTGGCAGGTTTTTAAAATGTACATAACTCTTATTATATTCTGAATACCCCAAGGCTGGTGTGCCTTGCAGTGTTTCATTGTCTTTTACGTTTCTACCTATCCCACTTTGGGCTTGAATTTTTACGTTATCCCCGATAGAAATATGCCCGGCAATGCCTACTTGCCCACCAATAATACAGTTTTTTCCAATCTTGGTTGAACCTGCAATACCTGTTTGTGCTGCAATGACGGTATTTTCTCCAATCGTAACATTGTGTGCTATTTGAATTTGATTGTCGAGCTTAACGCCTCGTTTAATTAAGGTTGAGCCTAATGTGGCACGGTCGATCGTTGTTCCTGGGCCCACATCTACAAAATCCTCCAAAATCACATTACCTGTTTGGGGAACTTTGTGATATTCTCCATTTTCATCGGGTCTAAAGCCAAAACCATCGGCACCAATCACTACATTTCCATTTATCACACATCCTTTTCCTACAACGGTCTCTGAGAGCAATTTTGCTCCCGAGAAAATAATGGAATCATCACCAATAGATACATTGTCACCAATATAGACCTGCGGAAAAATCTTCACGTTGTTGCCAATTTTAACATTTTCTCCAATATAGGAAAAAGCCCCAAGATAAAGATTTTCTCCATAATGGGCACTATCTGAAACAAACGCGGGATCTTCGATTCCGGACTTGTTCAATTTCACCTTGTTGTAATATTCCAACAGTTTTGAAAACGCTTGGTAGGCATTGTCTACACGAACAAGTGTTGTTTTTACCGGACTTTCAGGTACGAAGTCTTTGTCAACTATCGTTATTGAGGATTCTGTAGTATAGATATACTGTGTGTATTTCGGGTTGGCTAAAAAAGTAAGGCTACCCACTTCTCCTTCTTCAATTTTTGCTAGCTTATCGACTTCTACTTCTTCATTACCCTCTACTGTACCCTCCAGAATGCCGGCTATTTGCGCTGCTGTAAACTTCATTGTTGTCTCTCAGGTTAGATATCACATTTTTTTGACTGAACACTCCGGATGCAAGATATTGCACTTTATCTAATTATTGCTAAAAGGCGCCCACTCTTATTCCTGCAAAAATAGGAAAAAAGCTGTTAGTCCGATAGCTATCTCATTATTTTTGGATAACACATATAGTATTTCACCACCGTATTCGATAATGCTTCGAGGTTTAGCTGATCGCTGAGCTTTGCCACATCGATGACTTCCCCATTTTTGCGCAACAACCCAATGGGGTCTTTTTTCATGCTATACGCTTGATTTACAAGTTTGCCGGAAAAAATAAAATTAGCTGCCTCTTCTTTAGACACCTTGTGCTTCTCGCAAAATTCGCTCCGCATGACTTCGATTATTTGATCAGAAAAAGGCGCTGGTTGAATTTCAACTTTGAGTAATTTTCTATCCAATAACTTCGAGCAAAGATTTTTTAATACAAAATCATTGTGTGTTTCCCATTGTTTCATCGCCGCGAATATATCGGTATCGTCCAGTTTTGAAAATACTTCTAAATCCTTATCTGTAAAACCTACTCCTTCCCCCGATCGGGACATGAAATAACGAAGTGGTGCGCTCGACTGTAGCGCTATTCCGTCATCGAGAAGCTTTTTGGCTCTTTCAAAAATTTTAATCAGTAGTTGTTCGGCTGCAACCCCCGTCTTATGCAAGTACACTTGCCAATACATCAACCTGCGGGCAACAATAAAGTTTTCGACAGAATAAATTCCTTTCTCTTCCACCACAAGATTATCATCCTTCACATACAACATTGCGATCAATCGTTGTGAATTTACGGTTCCTTCGGATACTCCAGTATAAAAACTATCTCTTTTAAGGTAGTCTAACCGATCCATATCGAGTTGACCAGAAACCAATTGATGGAGAAATTTCCTAGGATATTCATTTTTAAATATCTGAATGGCAAGCGACAACTTTCCGTCGAATTCCTTGTTCAGTTTATGCATAAAAAACAGCGAAATGTCTTCGTGCGAAATTCCAGGGACGATAAGGTTTTCCATCGCGTGCGAGAAGGGTCCGTGCCCAATGTCGTGCAACAAGATAGCCACATACAATGCTTCTTCCTCTTCTTCCGAAATCGAAACTTTCTTTGATTGCAGCACATGTACCGCCTTTTGCATGAGGAACATCGCGCCTAATGCATGATGAAATCGGGTGTGATTGGCTCCAGGATAGACCATGTTCGTAAACCCCATCTGCGAAATTCTCCGAAGCCGCTGAAAGTATCGGTGTTCTATTAATTGAAACACCAACCGGCTTGGGATTGTAATAAAACCATAGATTGGATCGTTAACTATTTTCTGTCTGTAGGTGGTTTTCAAACTTTAACTATATATTAGTACACTTATGGTCGTTTTAAGCGAATTCGAACCTATTTTTGAGATACATCGAAATAATAGATGTGAAACCCCGCTTAAAACTTCAAAATAACAACTTTTCCAGATTCTTTCTGGTAAATTATTAAGATAAAGATACATATATGAGCAACATAAAAATACTATGGGTTGATGATGAAATCGATTTACTCAAACCGCATATCATTTTTTTAACACAAAGAAACTATAGCGTAACTACTGCACAAAGCGGAACAGAAGCCTTAGAAGAAATTAAAAAAGATAATTTCGACATCGTTTTCCTCGACGAAAACATGCCGGGATTGACAGGGTTGGAAACCTTGGCCGAAATCAAAGAATATCAAGCTTCAATTCCTGTAGTGATGATTACAAAAAGCGAGGAGGAATATATCATGGAGGAGGCTATTGGCGCTAAGATTGCTGATTATTTAATCAAGCCGGTAAATCCCAACCAAATCTTGCTGAGTTTGAAGAAGAACTTAGACCACAGTCGTTTAGTCTCGGAAAAGACCACCTCCAACTACCAGCAGGAGTTTCGTAAAATTGCGATGGACCTTTCTATGGTGAACAGTTTTGATGAATGGGTAGATCTCTACAAAAGATTGGTCTACTGGGAATTGGAGCTGGAAGACATTCAAGATTCCGCAATGATTGAAATTCTAGAGTCGCAAAAGTCTGAAGCGAACAATCAGTTTTGCAAGTTTATCGATAAGCACTATCCCACCTGGTTTCAAGATGATGAAGATGCACCAATCCTAAGTCACCAACTTTTTAAGAAAAAAATTAAACCCGAACTAAAGTCGGGATCTCCTACATTATTAGTTGTGATAGACAACTTGCGATTTGATCAGTGGAAAGTTTTAGAACCCACTATTGCAACGGTTTACAAAAAAACTTCCGAGGAGTTATTCTGCAGCATCTTGCCAACGGCAACCCAGTATGCCCGCAACGCAATTTTTTCTGGATTGATGCCCAGCGAAATGGAAAAGCGCCATCCCGATCTTTGGTTGAATGACACCGACGATGGCGGAAAAAACATGAAAGAAGCAGAATTTCTTGAGGCACAATTAAAACGGCTGGGTTTAGATATCAAATGGAATTACAACAAGGTTTCTAGTCTAAGGCAAGGAAATAAACTTGCAGAAAACATCAGAAGTTATAAAAACGACGACCTAACCGTAGTGGTTTATAATTTTGTGGACATGCTTTCGCATGCAAAAACCGAAATGGAAGTCATTAAAGAACTAGCGTCTAACGACAAATCCTATCGCTCGCTCACGCTGAGCTGGTTTAGAAACTCTCCTTTATTGGATGTGATTCAACAAGCGGCACGACTTGGTTTTAAATTAATCATCACTACCGACCACGGAACCATCAATGTCAAGTATCCGTCCAAAGTAATTGGCGACCGAAATACAAGTCTTAATTTACGCTATAAGACTGGAAAAAGTTTGACGTATGAAGACAAAGAAGTCTTGGCGGCCAAAAACCCGAAAACAATCAAACTACCCACAATTCATATGAGCAGTTCGTTTATATTTGCAATGAATGATTATTTCTTTGCTTATCCCAACAACTACAATCACTATGTGAGCTACTATCGGAACACCTACCAACACGGTGGCGTTTCTTTAGAAGAAATGATTATTCCGTTTAGTGTATTTACACCAAAATAATTTATCAAACACATTATTGACTCGTATGGAATTGATTTATAGTCTGGAAGACTTGTCTGAAGTTGCGGCAAAAATCATCGCTTATTCCGAATCGGATATCTTGCTTTTTTACGGTAAAATGGGTGTGGGAAAAACAACGCTCATAAAGGAAATTTGCCGACAACTCGAGGTAGAAGACGTAGCATCCAGCCCCTCTTTTGGAATTGTAAACGAATACCAATCGCCTGGAGGCCCAGTGTATCATTTCGATTTTTATAGAATTGACGACCCGCAAGAAGCGATAGACCTCGGGGTGGACGAGTATTTATACAGCGGTCAGAAAGTGCTGATTGAGTGGCCAGATAAAATAGCGGCGTTACTACCCGAAGACGCATTAAAAATCCATATTGAGGTGGGTGAAAACGAAACGCGTAAACTTTACTTTTCGCAATCAACTTCTTAAAATAAAAAGCTAAAGAATTTCTTTTCCCACAAATAAATTTTATTGTGTAACTTCACACAAGAAATTTTTCAACTCATGGGTAGTCCAAAATCACCATTTACTAAGGCACAACTGTTGCCACAGGAAGAGACCTTAGAAATTGCAAAGCAAAAGGGCGAACTCTTCATCGGAATTCCGCGGGAAGCCTATTTTCAAGAAAAAAGGATTTGCCTGACCCCCGATGCGGTGAACACCATAGTCAATAATGGCCATAGAATACTGATGGAACGCGGCGCTGGGCTCGAAGCTGGTTTTACCGATCGGGAATATGCCGAGGCGGGTGCAAAAATCACTAACGACACAAAGGAAGTTTTTGGTTGCCCTATAATTCTAAAAGTTGAACCCCCTACCCTCGACGAGCTCGAAATGATCAAGACGAAGTCGACCGTGATTTCGGCACTTCAATTAAAGACTCGGAAAAAGGCCTATTTTGAAACGCTGGCTAAGAAAAAAATAACAGCACTTGCTTTCGAATTTATTAGGGATAGCGATAATAGTTTTCCGATGGTCCGCGCCTTAAGCGAATTGGCGGGCACGGCGTCGATTCTTATAGCTTCAGAACTCATGGTCAATGCCGAACGCAGCAACGGCTTGCTTTTCGGGAACATCAGTGGTGTTTCGCCTGTGGAAGTTGTGGTGATTGGTGCCGGAACCGTAGGCGAATTCGCGATTCGGTCTGCACTCGGTCTCGGAGCCAATGTTCGCGTATTCGACAACTCCATTACGAAACTCAGAAGAATTCAGGCGAATGTCGGCAGGATTCTTCACACATCTACCATTCAGGAAAAAAATCTTACAAAATCGCTCATGCGTTGCGATGTGGCCATTGGCGCTATCCGAGGCGTGAATCGCTCCCCCATTGTCGTATCTGAAGAAATGGTGCGGAAAATGAAAAAAGGATCGGTTATTATCGATGTGTGCGTCGATATGGGCGGTTGCTTTGAAACAACAGAAATGACCACCCACGACAAACCCACGTTCATCAAACACGATGTCATCCACTACGGCGTACCGAATATTCCCGCGCGATACCCAAAAACCGCGTCGTTATCCATCAGTAATATTTTCAGTCCTTATATCTTGGAGATTGCAGAAAATGGCGGTTTGGAAAATGCAATTCGCTTTGATCACGGCCTGCGGCAAGGCTTGTATTTTTACCGCGGCATCCTCACCAACAAAGCGGTGTCTGACTGGTTTGACCTTCCGTACAGCGACCTCAATCTGTTGATATTTTAGAGAAATCATAAATCTCTTAAAAACCTTACCGTTATCAAAACAAAATAGTTTCTTTGCGAAACTTTACAACTGATATATTATGAGTTTATTACGGCGCGTGGCATATTATTTAGGTGGCTTCGGAATCGGAGTAATCCTTTTATTTTTCTTCTTAAGTGGAAAAAGAACCTCCTGCGATTACGGAATCCAAGCTCGGACCTTGAAAAACATACGACAAAAAGACCGTGTTTTTTCCGACACGAGTTTAGAATTCCTTAAAAACAATCAATTAGACACCGCTGTCGTTAGTGAATTATTGGTCAACGGAAGAGTGCTTTTCAAAGAAAGCAACACCACGTTAGACTCCTGCAAACAGTATGTTGTTCAAGGCATAGTTTCGGAGCGAAATCTTAAAATTAGAATCGCCAACTGCAATGATACTGCGGAGGTTATAGACGCATACTTCGAGAAGTAATTCAACTTTAAGTAATTAAACTTACTTGATCTTTCTACGCTCTCTTTCTCTTTTGAGTAAGTTCAACTCCCTACTTGTTTGTCCCGCTACAGAAGTGTTTTCTTCTGCACGTCGAATGAGATAAGGCATCACATCTTTTACAGGTCCAAAAGGAACATACTTTGCCACGTTATAGCCTAACTTGCCTAAATTAAAAGTAATGTGGTCGCTCATACCGTATAATTGACCAAACCACACGCGATCATCTTTTTTGTCAATTCCCATTTGATCCATTAATTCCATGGCCAAATAGTTGCTGTGTTCGTTGTGGGTTCCGATAAAAATCGAAATATCATCGAGGTTTTCCAGGATATAGGTCATTACCTCATTGAAATTGTCGTCCGTGTCCTTTTTACTGTGACAAATCGGTGTTGGATATTTTTTTTCTATCGCTCTTTCGTTCTCCACTTCCAAATAGGCTCCTCGAACAATTTTAAATCCGAGTTTGTAGCCGTTTTCTTTGGCTTTGCGATGCTGTTCTTTCAAATAATCAAACCTGTCCCAACGGTATAACTGAAGCGTATTGAAGACGATCGGTTTTTCCTTGTTGTATTTTGCCATCATCTCTTCACAAAGATCATCGGCGGCTCCTTGCATCCACGAATGTTCGGAATCAATCAACAGCCGAATGTCGTTTTCCGAAGCCATTCTTGATACTTCGTCGTAACGCTCCACAATGTTTTGCCATTCTTTTGCTTCAGCATCGGTTAAAGTTTCGTTTTCAGTGATTTTCTGAAAAACTTTAAACCTTCCAAACCCGGTAGGTTTAAATACTGAAAATGGCATGGCTTCTTTATTTTTTGCGAATTTCGTAAGCTGCATCACTTTATTGGCCGTTCTGTCAAAAACTTCTTCTTCCTCCTTCCCTTCAACCGAGTAGTCTAATACCGAATAAACCCCTGCGTCGTAAAGTTTATCCACCGTCGGCATGCTGTCCTCCTCATTGATGCCACCGCAAAAATGATCAAAAACCGTAGCGCGGATAAGCCCCTCTACCGGGAGTTTGGCATTGAGGGCAAACTTGGTCATCACAGTGCCAATTCTAACTAGCGGCTCCTTAGAAATCATCCGAAATAAAAAGTAGGCACGCTCCAATTCGGAGTCGCTCTTTAGCTTGAATGCAACCTCCGTATTATCAAAATAATTTTTTGTCGACATTTAGTAAATTTAAGGGTATAAATATAGTTAGTTTTGGCGTATATTATCTCGTTTCAAAATAACTTTAAACAACAATTTTGGCTATAGAAAAAGGAAGTGTCTTACTGAACGAAAAGGCTTGGGACAATTTGACGCTTACCGTCGATAATTTAGCGCCGAGCAGCATTTTTGTAATTATAGACGAAAACATTGAAAATTACTGTCTTCCGCATTTTGTTGCAAAGTTTGGTGCGAGGACGAGCTACCAAACCATACCAATTCCACTTGGCGAAAGACATAAAAACATCCAAACATGTATATACTTATGGGAAACGTTATCGCGAAAAGGTGCCGACAGGAATAGTTTAATTGTCAATTTGGGTGGTGGGGTTATTACAGACATCGGCGGCTTTGTAGCCTCGACGTATATGCGTGGCATTTCGTTTATCAATATTCCCACAACCCTACTCGCTATGGTTGACGCTTCCGTTGGCGGAAAAACCGGAATCGACTTTAACCATGTAAAAAACCAAATAGGAACCATCAAACTTCCCGAAATTGTCGTTATTGATGCTGATTTCCTAAACACATTACCCGAAAATCAATTGTTGTCTGGCTTTGCCGAAATGATCAAGCACAGCCTTATCGATGGCGAAACGTCGTGGAACGCATTGAACACAATAAACTACTCTGACATGTACTCGAATCCTGACCTTATCATGAAATCAATACGGGTGAAACAAGAGGTGGTCTCGGAAGATCCTTTTGAAAAAGGGCGCCGAAAAGTTTTAAACTTCGGGCACACCTTAGGACACGCCATTGAGTCGCACTTTATGGGCGATTCCGAGCGCTTTCCACTCCTTCACGGCGAAGCCATAGCAATAGGGATGATTTTAGCGGCCTATCTATCAACAGAAACCATCGGGTTAACGTCAGAAAAACTATCGGCAATATCCTCCTATATCATGTCTTTATATCCGAAGCAAAATTTCAGCAAAGAAGATATTGAAAACATCATTCAATTAATGTCATTCGACAAGAAAAATCATAATGGCAAGGTATTATTTGTCCTGATGGAAGACTTTGGTGCTTTCAAATTGGATTGTGAGGTTGACAACGCCCTTATTTTCAAGGCTTTTGAGTTTTATAGAAACTTTTAAAAATTAATAGCAAAAATGTTTTTCATTATTTAATTTTAGATAGTTTTACCCCATCAAACTAATGCAAAAACTTATTTAAATGAAGCGTATTATTGTTCATTATCGGAAGCTCACACCAGAAATCCTTTCTTTATTGGTGGAGAAGTATCCACACGGATATGATGACGACCAAATAATTACTTTTAAAAACGCCAAGAATGAAACTGTCGAGGCGGTTGAAGTAAGAACAGAAGATACTATTTACCTTGTAAAAGTGAGCTCTCGCCTTGAGGTCACCATGGCTAATTTTGATGAAGATGATTACGATGAGGCTGAATTTGACGAGCCAATTGACGAGCTTTTAGAGCCTGAAAAATTCGACGATGAGGAAGAGTAAAACCATTGGGGGTAGCTTCACATTTTCATGCAACGAAAGAAGATGTACCTGTTTAAATCTTCGGCCAAAAAGCCACGATGTATCAACTAACTTTGCTTAGCTAATTATCTTTCAAGGTCGTTATTTTTCGTTTTTTCTCCTCTGCCATTTCCTTATATTTTCGAAGCTCTTCAATTTCTAATTGATAGGAGAGCGTAGCGCTTTCATTGGGCTCTATTTTAATCTTCCGATTCAGTGCCCAGTTGACAGTGAATTCCGCTCCGAAAAACAGGATCAAACACGAGTAATACAACCAGAGAAGAATTAAAACAACACTGCCGGCAGCGCCATAAGCCGATGCAGGATCTGATTTGGAGAAATAAAACCCGATGAGGTATTTACCACCTAGAAACAATAGCGTGGTCATAAATGCTCCGATGAGATTCGTGCGCCACCGCACCTTAACGTCGGGCAAAATTGTGAAAATAAAAGCAAACAAAACGGTGATGATTGCCTGAGAAACCAGAAAATTTAGGAGTTGGATAAACCCTGAGGACAACACGGGGAAATATTCTCCAATCAAGTTAGAAAACACATCAATTAGCGAGTTTATGATCAACGACAAAAGCATCAAAAACCCTAGGATGAGTACCATGCCAAACGCTTGTGCGCGATCTATAACCGTGTGTAAGATACCGCGATCTGCAACCCGTACTCCCCAAATTCCGTTCAGTGCCTTCTGAAGCTGAATAAAAACCCCCGAAGCACCAAAGATTAAAACGCCAACTCCAATAATTACATAGAGCGTTGAGCTTGATGAAATTGAAGAATTTATAATGATGGACTGAATCAATTCTGCACTTTCCGAACCGATCAATCCTTCAATCTGCTCGGTTATTTGGCCTTCCACAGCTCTTTTTCCAAAAAACACACCTGCCAAATGCACACTGATAATCAATAGTGAAGGCAGTGAAAATAAGGCATAGTATGCAATAATCGCACTTTTTGCCCAAGGATCATTTTTATTCCAACTTACAAAGGTGTCTTTAAGTAATTTAAAGAATGTCATTGGTCTATTTTTTGATTATTCAGTGTATTCTGGATATTCCTATTCAAAAAAAAACCTTTGCAGAACTGCAAAGGTTTTTATAAATCTAGATTGAGATTTAAATTTCACTGAAAATTTTATGCAACAATCTGTTTTTATCATTGATGCTTTCTTCCATAGAAATCATGGTCTCTGTACGGCTTACCCCTTCAATATCATCGATTTGATAGATAATATCTTTGGCGTGTGAGGTGTCTCGAGCCCTTATTTTACAAAATATATTAAACTTTCCGGTAGTTACATGGGCGACAGTGACATTTGGAATTTCAGCAATTCGCTCCATGACAAACTGTGTCTGGGAAGTTTTATAAATAAAGACTCCAACATAGGCTATAAATGAATAACCTAATTTATTGTAGTCCACTTGTAAGGAAGAGCCAGTAATAATATTAGCCATTTCCATTTTTTTAACTCTCACATGCACCGTTCCCGCAGATATATCAAGTTTTTTAGCAATGTCGGTAAAGGGAGTTCTTGTGTTTTCGATTAATAGATCGAGGATTCTGTGATCTATTTCATCTAGCTTAAATTTTGACATAGTTATAATTTTCCACAAAAATACTTAGTTTTTTTAGATTAAAAAACATTTCTATCAAAACTAATGGAAGAACCTTCGGTTATTTTGCGAATTTTGTGAATTACAAGGCCAGTTATTAACATTTCATTAGCTTTTTTGTGAATAATCTTAAATTCCATATCAATTTCTTGGTGCCCATGCAATGCAGAAAGATCTCCAAAAACATCTATTTGAGGCTCAAAAACAATTCGGTTTTCACTACGTTTTTCTACATACTGAATGGCTATATCTACACTTTCCTTCTTATCCTCAAACATGACGTTTCGCAATATAATATCTCTAAAGTTCTTTCTGTTTTCGGGGATGTCATGATACGACTCCCATTGTGTATTGACCTCCTCCTTATTTTCTAAAATATCAAACAAGGCCAAAAGTGCATAAAAGACCATTTCCCGTGTTTTTTCACGTTGATAATCCTCCGGAAAATGTCCTGCCTCAAAAAGAATGGTTGGCACACCTTTCATTTGAAAGGTATCGCCCACGCAAGCTGGGTTAAAACTGTCGTCAAACCGACCAACCTGCCCAGGAATGATTGACTGTAAGCAGGCGTTCATCTTCACAATCTCTTCCATCGCTACCTGGCGTGTAGGTGTTATTGTCCGTTCGGCATCGGCCGCTGGCGACAAGAAAGAAACTGTGGCCGGTTTCCCGTTGTCCAAACCAAAAAGGGTGCGTTGGTCGTGCATATTCAAGCATAAATCAGGCCTGACACGGTCAAAAACAGCTCGAAGCACCTGACTTTCCTTTTGCGTAAGCTGTTGGGCGTCGCGATTTAAATCAACATCGTTGGCATTACATCGCGTATAGAGAAAAGCACCATCTGGATTTAGGATAGGTAGAATATATAAGGTATGACAATCTAAAAATTCATCGACCTGAGTTTTATACTCGCTATTAACCGTAAGAAATTTGAGCAAGTCAAAAAGCGCTTTCGTGGTGGTCGATTCGTTCCCGTGCATCTGAGACCACGCCAAAACCTTTTTATTTCCCGTTCCAATTTTCAACAAAGGAATCTCCCGATCCATTTCTGAATAACCTGCAATGGAAAATTCGATCGCACCATCCAGACGATTCAAAATAGGTTGTATCTTGTCTAAGGTGATGTATCGACCCATTAACCGATTTTCAAAATGCTCCCTGTACCAATTCATTATTTCCATAGCAAACTCTTATTGTTACAAAAGTAAACAATTAGATATTTACAAATGTAACATAGAATTTCATTGATTATATTGACAAATGTAACCGGCCATGGTCGCCGATTCTATCCAAGATTGAAAATTTCGCAATAATTTTAATTATAAGCACATATTAAATTATATATCAGTTAGTTATAGTGTATCGTATAAAGTGTAGCTTATAGATTATTTGATGGTTTTTCGTGTTTAATTAGGTTGATTGCATTAATAGCATTACATTTGTAAAAGGTTTTATATGACAGTTTTGTTACAATGATAAACAACAAGGATTTTACGAAAAGGCTCGAGAAAATCATGAGTCATTACGATATTACTGCCACGGCATTGGCTGAAAAAATAGATTTTAACCGCTCTTCTATCTCCCATTTGATTTCGGGAAGGAATAAGCCGAGTTTGGAATTTGTGATGAAGGTTCTAAAAAATTTCGAAGAGGTTTCTTGGGAGTGGTTGCTTTATGGTAAAGGAAAGTTTCCTTCGGACGACGAAGAAGTAAAAACAAGTAGGAAGACGATTCAAAATAAGGCTACCCCACCAACTGCTTCTCCTAATTTATTTTCTCAGGAAATAGATCCCTATCCGGCAGAACTAGAAAAATCAGATCAAAAGATTGAACGCATCGTTATTTTTTATCGCGATGGAACATTCAAGCCTTACGAATTACCATAGTTGTCATTTATTTTTATGTAAATTGCAGAAAAAATATAAAATGCGATTTTTATACCTGATTGGAATAGTATTGTCTTTTGCGGGTTGTTATCAAGTAGAGCGGAATTGCTCAGACTTTAAGACTGGCCGTTATGAATTTGAAGCTTTGGTAGGCACAGAAGTCTTCCAAACAACAATCATTCGCAACGATTCTATCGAGATTGATTACTACGAAGGAAAATCGGATACCGCCACTATTCGTTGGATCAATGACTGTGAGTATGTTCTTAAAAATATAAATCCAAAGAATCAGGCCGAAAAGAAGGCCATTCACATAAAAATATTGGAAACATCAGGCAATGAATACACCTTCGAATTCAAAGAGGTAGGCAAGACGACCGCTAGCAAAGGAAAGGCTCGCAGGGTTGCTGATTAAGGGTTAGACAAGCAATTGGAATAATTCGATAAACCTGTAATAAGGTTATTTATTTTGAACAAGCAGCAATTCGCGCTTCTGCCAACGCCACAAGGCGTTCAAACTGTTCTTCCAAATTCATCGCTGCATTATCAAATTCCAGTGCATCTTCTGCCTTGATCAGTGGGGAGTCCTTTCGTGTAGTGTCTAAATTGTCGCGCGTTTTAATGTTGTTTAAAACGGCTTCATATTGGATATTTTCTCCCTTCTTCAAAAGCTCCTTATATCTTCGCTGTGCCCGTATTTCTGCAGGTGCTACCATAAATATTTTCAGCTCTGCTTTTGGAAATACTACCGTTCCTATATCGCGACCGTCCATCACCACTCCTTTGGCTTCCCCCATTTTTTGTTGTTGGGCTACGAGTTTTTTACGCACTTCAGGAATGGCTGCGATATCGCTGACAAAGTTTGAAACACCAAGATTTCGAATATGAGCTTCTACATCTTTCCCGTTTAGGAAAATGTGAGCTCCGTTTTCTGAATTCTCTTTCTGGCGAAATTCTAAATCGATTTGAGGCAGCTCGGTTATGAGCCGTTCCTTATCAAATCCATTTTTCGATATGAGCTTATTTTCTATTGCATAGTACGTTATTGCCCGATACATCGCTCCGGAATCTACGTAGACATAGCCCAAGTGTTTGGCCAACTGTTTTGCAACAGTACTTTTACCTGTTGAAGAATAACCGTCGATTGCAATTGTTATTTTTTTCATGTGTCTGTTCTTCAATCGCTAGGGATTGCGTTTCGCGTACTAATTAAAATCGATATTCAGGCCAAAAAAGCTCGAGCTAGCCGCCATGCTATACTGCGAATAGGAATAGCTCAACCGGAATTTGTTGAGTTTGACGGAAAATCCACCACTCAATCCGGCAAAGGCTCGTTTTTCAAGAATTCGAAGCTCCTCTCCTCTTCGGAAATTATAGCCTAAACGGATGTTGAATCCGCTTTCTGGAAACAACTCCGCTCCAATGATGATATGCCGTAGGGCATGGTCTATAAAAGTGATTTTTTCTTTGGTAATATTACCTTCCAAATCGGATTGATCTCGGGATGGATTCGAAAAACCAATATCCCACTTCTGCATATTTTCTAATGTGAAATGCCAGCGAATCGGGACATTTTCCAAAGTTTGGGAAATACCCAGGAGCACTTCAAACGGCAAGGGCTCGTAATCTTCATGATAGGGTTTAAACTGGGTTCCGATGTTTCTACCGACAGCAGAAATATTCAATCCAGTGTCTTCGTCTATATAAGATATACCAATATCTACAGCGGCTCCAAGCGAGGAATACTGCTCGAGTTTAGACGATATAATTTTAACATTTGCACCCACGTAAATATCGCTTCTTGGGATGTTTCTAGCATATCCGACAGAAAACGCAATTTCTCCACCGCTAAAATTATTGGTTGGATTTCCCATTTCATCGTAGCCGTCAAAGCTACCGTAATTGAGGTAGGTAACTCCTGCGTGAAGTACTTGAGCCCGATGGTTGATCATGTGCGCAAAAGCAACCGTTCCGTAGTTGATATCGCCGATATAATTGGTGTAGTTAAGCGATAGTTGGTTATCCATTTCTATGTTGATACTCGCTGGATTCCAGATTGCCTGTATGGGGTCGTAATCGGCATTGGTTATTACTTTGCCACCCAATGCTGCCATTCTTGGATTGTTTACAAGATTGAGAAATTGATAGGTGGCTTTTCCTCCAACTTGCGCCGTAACCGAAACGGATAAAAAGAATAAAAAGAATAAAATCCTATGGCTCATCTAGGCAAAAGTTAAGGTGACTTAAATTAAAAACGAAAATAAGGATTATTTATTTTTATGCCATGGTTTAATCTAATATATTCTCGAAAGTAAATAATAAATGGGGAAGCAACTTGAATAAGAGTTACTTCCCCATTTTTAAATGTTCATTCTTCGTAAAAGACTATAGTATTTTAGCGTTTTTCACTTTTTGCTTTGTCAACGCGTGCTTCAATACATCATTCATATCGCTTACATAGTGAAACTTGAGGCCTTTTAAATATTCCTCCTTAATTTCTTCTACGTCGCTTCGGTTGTCTTCACAGAGTAAAATCTCTTTGATCCGTGCACGCTTTGCAGCCAAGATCTTTTCTTTTATTCCTCCTACAGGAAGTACCTTGCCACGCAACGTAATTTCTCCTGTCATGGCGATGCTCTTCTTGACTTTGCGCTGGGTAAATAAAGAAACTAAAGAAGTGAACATCGCAATTCCAGCACTTGGACCATCTTTAGGCGTGGCACCTTCAGGGACGTGAACGTGAACGTTGTAATTTTGGAAAATGTTTGGATCGATTCCCAATGATTCGGCATTCGATTTGATATACTCTAAAGCAATGGTCGCCGATTCTTTCATCACTTTTCCAAGGTTCCCGGTCATATTCAGGTTTCCTTTGCCTTTAGAAAGTGCTGATTCTATAAACAGAATATCGCCCCCTACTTTTGTCCAAGCCAATCCTGTAACAACTCCTGCTACTTCATTATTCTCGTACTTATCACGTAGTAATTTAGGAGCACCAAGTACTTCAACAATCATCTCATTGGTCGCTTTGGTGTTGTATTCTTCCTCCATAACAATCTTCATTGCCACATGGCGGACTATTTTTGCAATTTGCTTTTCCAAGCCACGAACGCCACTTTCGCGTGTATAACCTTCAATTACTTTTTCTAATTGCGGTTTGTGGATTTGGAGGGCATCCTCATCCATCCCGTGTTCTTTCAACTGCTTAGGCAACAAGTGTCGCTTTGCGATTTCAACTTTTTCTTCGATGGTGTAGCCCGTAACGTTGATAATTTCCATACGGTCGCGAAGGGCTGGCTGTATGGTGCTCAAACTATTGGTCGTAGCGATAAACATCACCTTTGAAAGGTCGTACCCAAGCTCTAAGAAATTGTCGTAAAACGAATTGTTCTGTTCTGGATCCAAAACTTCAAGCATCGCTGAGGAAGGATCTCCTTGATGGCTTACCGAAATCTTATCGATCTCGTCCAATACAAAAACAGGGTTGCTCGTACCCGCTCTTTTAATGTTTTGAAGAATCCGTCCTGGCATCGCGCCAATATAAGTTTTGCGGTGTCCTCGAATTTCTGCTTCGTCACGAAGACCTCCCAAAGACATTCTAACATATTTTCTGCCCAAGGCTTCTGCAACAGATTTTCCTAAGGATGTTTTACCAACACCTGGAGGTCCGTATAAACACAGAATAGGCGACTTCATATCATTGCGCAATTTTAATACCGCTAAATATTCGATGATGCGCTTTTTCACATCGTCCAATCCATAGTGATCTCTGTCCAATACTTTTCTGGCTCGGTTGAGATCGAATTTATCTTTGCTGTATTCGTTCCAAGGCAATTCGATGAGCAGGTCTAGGTAATTTCGTTGAATGCCATACTCAGCAACTTGCGGATTCATACGTTGCAATTTGCCCAATTCCTTTTCAAAATGGGTCGCAACTTCCTTGCTCCATTTCTTCTTCTTTGCCGCTTCGCGCATAGCGGTTATTTCTTCCTCTGAAGAGGTTCCACCCAACTCTTCTTGGATGGTTCGCATTTGTTGTTGTAAGAAATATTCTCGTTGCTGCTGATTGATGTCGCTCTGCACTTTCGATTGAATATCGTTGCGCAACGAAAGCTTCTGAATTTCGATATTCATAAATCGAAGTGTTTCCAAAGCCCGCTCCTTCAAATCATTAATCTCTAAAAGCGATTGTTTATCTTCAACAGAGATATTCATATTCGAAGCCACAAAGTTTATCAAGAAACTATTGCTTTCAATATTTTTAATAGCAAATGCAGCTTCTGAAGGGATGTTCGGACTTTCTTTAATAATCCGTAACGCCATATCTTTTATCGAATCGATAATCGCAGCAAATTCCTCTTCATCCTTTGCCGGACGCGCTTCGGGAACTTCTTGAATCGATGCGGTAAGATAAGGAGACGTCGTGAGTACTTCCGTTACTTGAAAGCGCTTCTTTCCTTGAATAATTACGGTTGTATTGCCATCGGGCATTTTTAAAACACGTAAAATCTGAGCAACAGTACCAATGTTATTGATGTCTTTTCCTGTTGGCTCTTCGTCCATTTCATCCTTTTGGGAAACCACGCCAATCACCTTGTTTCCTTTGTTGGTTTCCTCGATTAATTTTATCGACTTGTCTCGACCCGCAGTAATCGGAATTACTACGCCCGGGAACAAGACGGTATTTCGCAACGGTAAAATCGGCAAGATCTCGGGGAGGTCTTCCTTTTCCATAGCATCTTCATCTTCAGCAGACATTAAAGGGATAAATTCTGAATCTCCTTCTATATCCTGAAGTGACAACTTGTCAAAGTTTATAAATTTAGATTTAGCCATAATATTTTTTAAGTCATTGTGTCACGCAAAACGCAAACACAATTAATTATATTCGTAAATAATTTTCTATTTCACTCAAAACCTGCCAATTACAATAGAATAGCAGTGCTGTTGCTTAGTATAATTCAAGAGTTGTGCCACTTCTAGGAAAACCTAGATTTAAAGGCACTTGTAGAAGAACTCAAGTAAATAGACATCTTGAAAAAATAAAAAATCGGCTATCTAAAGATTAGAAAGCCGGAAACAATTTTTATTCGAAACTATTCAAATATTTTCCATCTGAACACATTGGAAATGTATAAACATCCCCGACGGATACCATCGGGGATGTTTAAAAAAATTTGTGTTTTATTTTAAGGAATCCATACCTTGAAGTTTCCTTCCGTTACCCGATATATAGTTGGATCGCCTGCTGTCATATCGGTAGCAGTGTATTCGAAAACACCTTCGATAATTCCATTTTCCCTATCGTATAGTGTAATGGTCATTTCCCCCATCTCCGATGAGAAAGGTATTCCCCCTTCTTCGAGCCTGTAAACCCCAACAACTTCATTTCCAGCTGTTGCTTCTGGTCTCATCGGATAGGTATTTCCTTCTACCACCGATTGTGGGAAACTCAATGTCATAGTCTCATCTCCATGGATTGCCTCAACGACGAACCGATCGAGTTCTTCTACTACTTCGGTATCTATAAGAATACTATTAGGTCTATAGGGCGTTTCGTTTATTTTAGCAAAATATATGTTATTGCCTCCTGGCACACCTTCGAAGTAAATCTTCATTTGCCCAAGCGTAATATTAACAACTCTTGGATCTTCTCCTAAGGGGTCGCGTGCTGTAAACTCGAACGAGGCCACTAAGACTCCTTGTTCTTTATCGAACTCTGTAATTGTCAATGTTCCGGGATCGGAGGTTAAAATATCTTCACCATTGGCTTTATAAGATCCGAACAATACCGATCCGTTCGATATGGGCTCCATACCATAGGTATCTACACCGAAGTGTAACGGTACATCAATTCTTATAATGTCGCGATCCTCATTTTTAGCCTTGATTTGGATCATATTGATTCCGCCCACAACCGTTTCTGTTACTTCAATCGATTCTGCAGGAAAACCTATGTCGTCTACTCGGGCAAAAAATTCGTGATCACCAGTATTTCCACCAGACCCTGGATCACCACCAATTTCGTAACCAATATTTCTGAAAATTCCTTCTGTGATTAGCACCTCTTCAATTATCGGGTCGCCATTACCATCCAAGACCGGATTGCCCATAGCGTCTAATTCTGGTCGAACCCCTTGCATATTGAAGGTTCCAGATAAGCGACGTGTTGTTACGCCTAGCGAATCGACTACTAGAGTACCACTGCCTCCATACTCCTCGGAGGTTGTATATGGTGCTGCACCTGCGTTTGGAAAATACAATCCTACTTCCCTATCATCTTGGCCGCCCATCAAAGGAAAAGCTCCTTCTGTTACGCCAGAAACCTTTAGTGTTATTTTTTCTCCTGAAGATTTTTCGCCAGACATCACAAGGTAGCCTTCTTCAGAAATTGTCGCCGTAGTGGTATTCGCAACAAACCGTTCTCCGTTGATAAGCGCTTCAAATTGCACTTGGGTAGAATCGTTTTGGTCGTTTCGGGGAGGAAATTCCCCTTCTAAAGGTTCGTTTTCACACGAATAAAATTGTAGGGCTAGAAAGGCAATAAAAATTCCTTTGAGGATGTGACTCGTCTTCATAAATAAATAATTGGTTTTTGAACAGTAGCAAACTTAAACAAAAATGTTTATCCGCTTTTATATTTTGGCACTCTTAACAGCAAAGTAAGTCCAATTAGAAAGAAAAGTGCTAAAAATAGCACAGAATTTCGCATACTCCCAGTAACTTGGTCGATAAATCCGTAAATAAGCATCCCGATTACAATGCCCACTTTCTCGGTGACATCGTAAAAACTAAAATAAGACGTAGTGTCTCTAGTTTCAGGGAGAAATTTTGAATACGTCGATCGCGAGAGGGATTGAATACCTCCCATCACCATACCCACCGCTCCCGCAGTGATATAAAACTGTGTTGGGGTTTGAATATAGTAGGCTACAATACAGATGATGAGCCAAATAAAATTAATAACGACCAAAACCGAAATGTTTCCGAATCTTTCCGAAGCACGCGAAGTCCAAATTGCCCCACCAACCGCCACAATTTGAATAATCATAATACTGGAAATCAATCCAATTGTTTTTTCTTGAGTTCCTCCCCAGGCAATTTCCTGTTCCCCAAAATAGGTAGCCACCAACATTACGGTCTGAACGGCCATACTGTAAACAAAAAACGCCGTTAAATAACGCTTCAACCTCAGGTCTTTAGAAAGCGACTCACTTACTTTCTTCAATTCCTGAAATCCGTTCAAGAGGATTTTTTTGCTGACGCCTTGTTTGTTTCTTCTTCCTTTGGGCAGATAATAAAAAGTGTACTGACTAAAAAGTATCCACCAAATTCCAACACTGACAAACGACCATTTCATCGCTTCCATTGCCGCTTGATTTCCTTCTCCCAGTCCAAACCACTGAGGATTCAACACCATCGACAAGTTAAAGATCAAGAGGATAACGCTGCCAACATACCCCCAAGCATAGCCCCGTGCACTAATCTTGTCTTGTTGTTCGGGATAGGCGATGTCGGGTAAATATGAATTATAAAACACCAAGCTTCCCCAAAATCCTATCAGTCCAAAAAAGTAAAACAACAGACTGATATGGATGTTTTCTAAATCGAAAAAGTAAAGACACATCGTCGAAACCCCTCCCAAATAACAGAAAAACTTCATGAAGCTTTTTTTATTACCGATGAAGTCGGCAATTCCAGAAAGCAATGGCGAAATCATAGCCACCACTAGAAATGCTGCGGCTGTCGTATAACTAATCAAGGGTGTACTTCGAATCTCCCCACCAAACACAACGATGGTATGTACTTCACCTACTTCGAAAAGAGCTTGGTAATAAATAGGGAAAATTGCTGAGGCAATGACCAAACTATAGACGGAATTGGCCCAATCATAAAATGCCCATGCATTTAATAATTTCCGATCACCTTTCTTGAGTTTGGCCATAATTGGTTTTGCGTAATAGCACGCTAAACTAACAAAAAAATCCTGCAGAGCAGGATTTCTTAGGGTCTTAAATATTTTGTTTGTTTATTTTTTAAACTGTGTCGTCCCGTATTTCCGAGCTTCTTCTTTTGCACTTGGGACCCACGATTTAATGTTATTGATTCGCGTGGTGCTACTGGGGTGTGTGCTTAAAAACTCTGGAGGTGCTCCTTTCTCCTGAGCTTGCATACGCTCCCAAAGGTTGGCAGCAGCCATGGGTTCGTATCCGGCAATAGCCATTAACAACAAACCAATTTGGTCTGCTTCAGTTTCGTGACTTCTGCTAAAAGGAAGCATCACGCCAACGGTGCTTCCCACACCATAAGCGGTATTAAAAATTTGTTGATACTCTGGCTTATTTGCCAATGCGATGTTTCCGGCTACAGCTCCCAACTGCTCAATCTGTCCTGCACTCATCCGCTGCTGACCGTGATTGGCCAAAGCGTGAGCTACTTCGTGCCCCATTACGGCAGCTAAGCCGCTTTCAGTTTTTGTGATTGGTAAAATTCCAGAATAAATAACAATCTTACCCCCTGGCATACACCACGCATTCACTTCTGGGCTTTCGACGAGGTTGTACTCCCATTGATAGTCTTCTAAGTAAGCGCCATAACCATTGGCTTTTAAGTAGGTTGCAGCCGCTGCGGCAATCTTGTTGCCCACTTCTTTTACCATCCGGGCATCGGCGGTATTTGTAACCACTTTATTTTCCGATAAAAACTCGCCATATTGTTGAAATGCCATTGGAAAAATTTGTGAATTTGGCACCAAGGCTAATGTTTTCTCACCTGTAAATGGGTTGGTCGCACACCCAATGAAAAGTGCGGATATTATTAAAGCAATAAATAATAATCTAAATTTCATAGCTGTATAATTAGATGTGAAATTTATAGATATATTTTCAATTGGCATATTAAAAATTTAATAATTTAAATAATTCGCCATTTAGAAATCGATCCTCCTACGCCGAAATCACGAAGGATAAAGGGACTTGGAGAGAGCCTTTGGCGATTTGAAAATGGGTGGCTGAAGATTTGACAATTAGAAGTAAGAAGGCTGAAGTACGAAGTTTGAGGCTGGTTTTGCTTTTCAGACCAGACTAATAACTACCAACCTTATTTAGGC
>Ga0209075_1000687_pt1 | contig 32778 bp, 30 predicted proteins | sample Stecom2011_FD_187523 | JGI IMG/M metagenome (GOLD analysis project Ga0209075, IMG submission 187523) | Agricultural soil microbial communities from Utah to study Nitrogen management - Steer compost 2011 (SPAdes) (version 2) | ecosystem: Environmental > Terrestrial > Soil > Agricultural land...
CCTTTTCCTTCAGGCGTACGGCCTCTTCCACGGCGATTTCGCAGAAGGGGTTCATGGACATCTTGACGTTGGCGAGATCGACACCGCTGTTGTCCGCCTTGACGCGAACCTTGACGTTGTAGTCAACAACGCGCTTGACCGCTACTAATACCTTCATGGTTACCTCGTGTTTTTTCGCGTGACTGCCGGCCAGACCAATGATGAAATATGACCATAGAATGAAAAACAGTCATTAAATAAACGAAACGCGCTTCAATGAAAAGCGCCCTATCATGCCGAGGCTGCCCGGACCGGTCAATAGTCCATAGCCGAAAGTGGCATTGAAATGCACGTCATCTTTACATCTTTACACTGGTACGGCGGATCATGATTGCTATAATGCGCGGCCATACTGAATGCAGAACTATAAAGCGCCTTACCGATTCAGCCCAAGATTCAGGAGATAAGAACAGTGGAACGCGAATTCATGGAGTTTGATGTCGTTATCGTGGGAGCAGGCCCCGCGGGTCTGTCTGCCGCCTGCCGCATCAAACAGCAAGCAGCCGACGCCGGCCAGGAGATCAGCGTCTGTGTCGTTGAGAAAGGCTCCGAGGTCGGTGCCCACATCCTGTCCGGTGCGGTGTTCGAGCCTCGCGCCCTGGAAGAGCTGTTCCCCAACTGGAAAGAGCTGGGCGCGCCGCTGAACACCCCGGTCAAGCGTGACGACATCTACATGCTGACCAGCGAAGAGAAGGCCAAGAAGCTGCCTGACCTGTTCGTGCCCAAGACCATGCACAACCATGGCAACTACATCATCTCCCTGGGCAACCTGTGCCGCTGGCTGGCCCAGCAGGCCGAGAACCTGGGTGTGGAGGTCTACCCCGGCTTTGCCGCACAGGAAGCGCTGATCGACGAAAACGGCGTGGTCAAGGGCATCCTCACCGGTGACCTGGGTGTCGACCGCGAAGGCAACCCGAAGGACGGGATGTACACCCCCGGCATGGAACTGCGTGCCAAGTACACCCTGTTCGCCGAAGGCTGCCGCGGCCATATCGGCAAGCAGCTGATCAAGCGCTACAACCTCGACTCCGACGCCGATGCCCAGCATTACGGTATCGGTATCAAGGAAATCTGGGACATCGACCCGAGCAAGCACGAACAGGGTCTGGTGGTGCACACCGCCGGCTGGCCGCTGGATATCACCGGCAGCGCCAACACCGGTGGCTCCTTCCTCTATCACCTGGAGAACAACCAGGTGGTGGTCGGCCTGATCGTCGATCTGTCCTACAGCAACCCGCACCTGTCGCCCTTCGACGAGTTCCAGCGCTACAAGCACCACCCGGTGATCAAGCAGTACCTGGAAGGTGGCAAGCGTGTGGCCTACGGTGCCCGCGCCATCTGCAAGGGCGGCTTCAACTCGCTGCCGAAGATGGTCTTCCCCGGTGGCGCGCTGATCGGCTGCGACCTGGGCACCCTGAACTTCGCCAAGATCAAGGGCAGCCATACCGCGATGAAATCCGGCATGCTGGCCGCCGATGCGGTAGTTGAAGCACTCAAGGCCGGTCGCGAAGGTGGTGACGAGCTGACCAACTACGTGGACAGCTTCAAGTCCAGCTGGCTGTACGACGAGCTGTTCCGTTCGCGCAATTTCGGTCCGGCGATCCACAAGTTCGGCACCCTGGTCGGTGGCGCCTTCAACTACATCGATCAGAACTGGTTCGGCGGCAAGATCCCGGTGACCCTGCGTGATACCACGCCGGACTATGCCCGTCTGAAGAAGGCTTCGGAAGCGCCGAAGATCGCCTATCCCAAGCCCGATGGCGTGATCAGCTTCGACAAGCTGTCCTCGGTGTTCCTGTCCAACACCAACCATGAGGAAGACCAGCCGGTCCACCTGAAGCTGGCCGATCCGAGCATTCCGATCGAGAAGAACCTGCCGCTGTACGATGAGCCCGCCCAGCGTTACTGCCCGGCCGGCGTGTATGAAGTGGTCAGCAATGACGACGGCAGCAAGCGCTTCCAGATCAACGCTCAGAACTGCGTGCACTGCAAGACCTGTGACATCAAGGATCCGGCCCAGAACATCAACTGGGTGGCTCCGGAAGGCGCTGGTGGTCCGAACTATCCCAACATGTAATCAGCAGTCTGCTGCAAGGAAACCCGGCCCTGTGCCGGGTTTCTGCTTTTCAGGGCAGCGATGTCAGGCGGCGACGGGTGGCTCCTGCCCCGGGCCCCTCGGGTTGGACGGCAGCGGCGGCAGGCCGTGCAGGGCCCGTGCGCGCTGGCATTCAGGGCTGTCCTGGCCGTTCTCGCCGTGGAACGGAAACTCCCGGCAGGTGCTGGAACGCTGCTCGTAGATGGTGCAGCGTACCGAACTGCCCACCTCCCCCATCAGTGCCACGCAGCGCGGTTGCGGCTGGTTGGTACCCCGCATGCAGCTGAGGTGCGGAGTGACCTGCTCTATCAGACGGTCCGGCACGGTGCCGCCGGGAGCCGAGTCCGCCTCGCCCCAGTAGAAGGAGACGCGGAAGGTGGCGCAGCAGGCGCCGCAGTCAAGGCAGGGGGATATGTCGCTCATCGCATGGCGTTCCTCGATTCACTCAGGTGGAGCGAATTTTTACGCCTGTCGGGTGGGATTCCACAAGGGGGCGACGCAAATTTTTCCTGTGAGGATCATCCACTGCCCGCGGCCGGCGATTTCACTGCTACCATCGGGTCTGGATCTTTCGCCGTACGGGAGTTGCTGATGTCTGATGTAATCGCTGGTCTGGACCTGAATCGCCTCAACCGCATCGCCGGGCACATGGAGGACAAGTACCTCGCCACCGGCAAACTGCCCTGCGCCGTCACCCTGGTCGCCCGTGAGGGGCGCATCGTCTGGCAGCAGGCTCAGGGGTTGATGGACGTGGAGCGCGGCAAACCCGCACAGCTGGATACCCTGTTCCGCATCTATTCGATGACCAAGCCGATTACCTCGATCGCCCTGATGCAACTGTACGAACAGGGCCGTTTCCTGCTCGACGACCCGGTACACAAGTACATTCCTGCGTGGCGGGATCTGCGGGTATACAAGTCCGGCGTCTATCCGAGCTTCGTCACCACCCCGGTACAACGGCCGATGACCATCCGTGATCTGCTGACCCACCAGTCCGGGCTGACCTATGGCTTCTCCTGCCAGACCAACGTGGACGCCGCCTACCGCCAGCTGAAGCTGGACGGCCACATGGGGCTGACACTGGAAAAACTGGTGGAGGAGCTGGCACACCTGCCCCTGGAGTTCTCGCCCGGCACCGCCTGGAAGTACTCCGTCGCCACCGACGTCTGCGGTTACCTGGTCCAGCTGCTGTCCGGCCTGCCCCTGGACGAGTACTTTTCCCGCTACATCCTCGGCCCGCTGGGCATGCAGGACACCTTCTTCACCGTGCCGCAGGACAAGCTGGAGCGCTTCGCCGCCTGCTACGAGTACCAGAGCGGTGACCGCTTCCGTCTGCAGGATGACCCTCAGACCTCCCACTTCACCCGCGAACACGGCTTTCTTTCCGGTGGCGGCGGGCTGATCTCGACCATCGGCGACTACTACCGCTTCACCCAGGCCCTGGCCAATGGAGGAGAACTTGACGGCGCCCGTATCATCGGACGCAAGACCCTGGAGTTCATGCGCCTGAACCACCTGCCCGGGGGCACCGACCTGCCGCGGGTATCGGCCGGCGGTTTCAGCGAGACGCCCTATGAGGGCTCCGGCTTCGGTCTGGGGTTTGCCGTGAAGGTGGATATCGCCAAGTCGCAGACCATCAGCTCGCCGGGGGAATACGGCTGGGGTGGCAAGGCGGGCACCACCTTTTTCATCGATCCGGTGGAAGATCTGCAGGTGATCTTCATGACCCAGCTCAGCCCCTCCTCGAGCTACATGGTTCGTCAGGAACTGCGCGCCATGGTGTATGGCGCTCTGGTCTAGAACTCGACCTTGCCGCGCAGCGCCTTGATGGTGCCGCGCTGCGTCTTGTTGTCGACCCGCTTGCGCTGGGAGCTGCGCGTGGGGCGGGTCGGCCGGCGGACTTTCTCCACCACGGTGGCGGCCTGGATCAGCTCCACCAGCCGGGCAATCGCGTCCTCCCGGTTCTGTTCCTGGGTCCGATGGCGCTGGGCCTTGATCACTATCACCCCATCCTTGCTGATACGGTGATCCCGGTACTGCAGCAGGCGCTCCTTGCAGTGCTCCGGCAGGCTCGAGGCACGGATATCGAAGCGCAGATGGATGGCGCTGGAGACCTTGTTGACGTTCTGGCCTCCGGCCCCCTGGGCACGGATGGCCATGAACTCCAGCTCCTGCTCATCCAGCTGGATATGTTCCGAGACCCTGACCATCCCCTCCTCCCGCTGCGCCTGACTGCCTATACTCGGCTCAAGGGTACAGGAGAAGAGCACGGATGAACAAAGTACTTGGGGCGCTGCTGGTGATCGCGGCTCTGCCGATCCTCGCCGGGGAAGCGGTGGATGACTCCGACCTTCCCCAATGGACGGTCGACCGCATCACTCCGCTGCATGACCGCGTCTCACGCTGGGTAAGCAATACCTCGCGCAACATTGATGGTTTCTTCGGCACCGACGCCCACCTGCATACCAGCAACAGGTCCTATATCCGCCTGACCCAGGAGATGGAATGGGAGGAAGGACAAGGATTGAGCGTCGATCCCGGCATCCGCTTCAAGCTGGATCTGCCGACCACCCGGGAGCGTCTGCGGTTGATCATCGAGAGTGATCCGGAGGAGACCCAGGGTACCCTGGCCGAGCAGGGCTCGCAGCGCCTGCGCGGAGACAGCCAGTCGGCAGGAGACACCGTGGTCGGTCTGAGCCGACTGACGGACCGGGACTGGAAGCAGCATTGGGACACGCGCTTCAGCGCCGGGATCAAGGTACGGCTGCCGCTGGATCCCTACCTGCGCTGGGATGCCAAACGGCTCTGGGATCTGGGGGACGGCCCCTGGACGCTGGCCTCGGAAAACCGCCTGTCCTGGTTCAACAGTGACGGCTACTTCGCCCGTACCCGCTGGGATCTGGGCCGTCCACTGGATGAGCGGCGCCATCTGCGCCTGGTCACCAATGTGCAGTGGCAGGAGGATGAAGACACCCTGGAGTTCTCCGAGATGGCTGCGCTCGACCGTATTCTCGGGTCACGCAGCGCCATCCGCTACGCTGCTGTGGTGGTAGGCAACAGCGCCTCGAATCCGCGTATCAACGATTATTACCTGCAGGCCCTCTACCGGCGCAACCTGCACCGGGAGATCCTCTTTGCCGACGTGATACCGGAACTGCATTTCCACCGGGATACGGGGCATCAGCCCCGCTGGGGGCTGACGCTGCGCCTGGAGATGTTCTTCATGGGAGATGTGATCAGGCGCTGAGCCGGGCGGCCGCCATCTGCAGGAAGGAGGCGATCCATTGCATCATCAGCTGGCTGTCGGCTTCGGCGTTGAGAGAGGCCCGGCCCGCGCGGAGTCGGGGCGCCGGCAGGGTGTCCCGACGCATCTCCATCAGCGCCCTGCAGTAGTCGACACAGAACTCCGGATGCCCCTGCACGCTCAGGAAGCATTCACCATACTGGATCAGGTAGTAGGGGCAGAAGTCGCTGCTGGCCAGTACCTGAGCTTCCTCCGGCAGCACCACTACCTGATCCTGATGGCTCACCAGCAGATCCAGCCCGTCCTGCCAGGGCTGCATCCAGGGTTTGCGCTCGATCACCTGATTGAAGGACAGCCCAACACCCCAGCCCTTGTCGGACTTGACCACGGTACCGCCCAAGGCCCGCGCCATCAGCTGATGACCGAAGCAGATGCCGACCAGCGGCCGCTGCTCTGCCCACAAAGTGCGCACGAAATCGCTCAATGCCTCAATCCAGTGCAGGCCATCGTTGACACCGAACTTGCTGCCGGTGATCAGCCAGGCGTCGCATTCGGTGGTGGTCGCCGGCAGTTCGCCATCCAGTACCCGGTACACCGGCAGCTCGCAGTCCGGCAGCACCGCGCGCAATGCCTTCTCGAACATCTGCGGATAATTACCGTGTTCGGGTTGCAGAACCGGATTCACGTCATCCGCTTGCAGAATACCTATCTTCACCTTGTCACCTCTGTGCTATGGCGCCCGGGCGCCGGACCGGTTTCACAGCAAGAGCCGTGCCTGGCGGCGATCATTCCCAGCCCGGCACCCCCTCGCGGATCAGCGCCGAGAAACGCGGATCATCCCCGGCTGCCCTGGCCCGGTCGGTAATCCTGCCCCGCCGCTGCAACTCCTCCAGCTCCATGCCGGGCATCATGCCCCCGACCTCGTGCACATAGGCTGGAAGGCGGCCGGTCAGCAGCAAACGGTAGTCCAGCGGCAACCCTGCCACTATCTTCTTCATCATCGAATACACGATGGTGGTGCAGTTGCCGGTTATCGTGTGATAGAAGCGCGGATGCTCGGCCAGACGGTTGGCCTGCACCACGAAGGAGCGGAACAGTTCGCGTGCATCCGCCGGGCTCAGGTTGATCCGGTACAGCCACAGATCCTCGTTCCGCACGTTGCTGCGCACCCGCACCACATCCCGTTCATCCGAGGCGATGATGGCCAGCTCGAACTGCTTGAAGAATCCACCGATCTCGGAAAAGCTCTCATCCTGCTCCCGGCGGATTTCCACGGAGAACGCCAGGTACTCGCCACCGTCGAAGCCGAAGGACACCAGCACGTGGGCGATGTTCTCCAGCCCCCAGTAGGAGGTGATCATGTCCACCGAGCGCAGACGCCGCAGGTCATACTCGCGGCTTTCCCAGCGGATGTCGTAATCCTCGGGAGTGCGCCAGTCGAAGTTGCGCACGTGATGCAACCGAACCCGGTTGCCCTCCAGCTCCCCGGTACTGATATACGCCAGATCATCCGCCCAGTTGCGTTCATGGCTGGGTCTGATGCCACTCCACCACAGCATCAGCAAGGCAAACATCATCAGGTAACCCAGCGTCGCCTGCCATCCGCCCTGCCCGGCCCACAGCCAGTACATGCAACCAGCCAATCCCAGCAGCCAGAGCGCACAGCACAGCATGCGCCCCGGAACGCCACCGGGCGCCTGATACCAGAGGGCGAGCACGGCCCAGATGCTGCTGAGCAGCATGATCAGGGTTGCAAGGGAAAGGAACAGAGTGCGCAGCATGGGAAGCCTGTTGAAATTTCTGCCAATCCTACGCCAAAGGCCCGAGCCTGGTACAGATCCGGGATTACAACTGGCCTTCGATCGGCAGCCAGCCAAGGAACCAGGCGGCGGAACGGCGCAGCCGGGTGGCATGAGGTTCACTTGACCAGTCCTCCTCGCCGGCTCGCCAGCGCAGACGGTCCTGCTCGTCCAGCGTCAGCTCGTAGGCAAAGTCGGCCGAGGTCCAGTGCTCGAACAACTGCACCAGAGATTCGGCCATGGCCGGCTGGTGCACCAGCACCCCCGCCTCGGTATTGAGCACTATGGAGCGGGGATCGAGGTTGACGGAACCGACGAAGAGCTTCTGGCGATCGAACACGAAGGCCTTGGCGTGCAGACTGGCAAGGGACTCGCCGGCAAAGGCACTGGCCCGCTCCTGTTCACCGGCCTGCCGGCGCAGTTCCCAGAGGCGTACCCCGCCCTCCAGCAAGGGACGGCGATAGCTCGCGTAGGCACTGTGCACCGCCAGCACGTCGGTGGTGGCCAGGGAGTTGGTCAGCACACGCACGTCCACCCCGTGTTCCGCCATGTCGATCAGAAACACCTCGCCCCGGGAGCCGGGAATGAAATACGCTGACATCAGCAGCAGCTCCTGCTCGGCGGAGCGGACGTGGCGCATCAGATGTCGGGCCAGTATCGGCTCCTGGTTGGTGGCATGCCCGGGGTCGGCCTTGGTGGGTGGGTCGGAGATCCACTCGGCCTCGCCCCAGTGCCAGTCTATCCGGTCGTCGCGCAGGGCCCGGTTGAAGGGCGACTCCTCGACCGCCTGCAGATAGGCGCTGCCCTGATGCCGCAGGCGATGCGCCCTGAGCTGGCCCCTGAGCCGCTGCTCGGCCCGCGGGCCGGGGCGGCGGACCATGTGGCTGACGGGCACCGCCTCGTTGGCATTCCAGTAGTCGTCGAAACTGCGGGTCACCTCGCGGGTGATGTGCCCCATGCCGATGATGTCGATGTCCTGGAAGTCCATGGTGCTGAGCGAGAAGTACTCGTCACCGATATTGCGTCCGCCGGTGATGAACAGCTGACCATCGACGATCATCAGCTTGTTGTGCATCCGGTAGTTGATTCGGCCGAACTCGCCCAGCTTGCTGAAATAGCGGGATATGCGCCCGCGCAGGGTCAGCGGGTTGAACAGTTTTACGTGGATATTGGGATGGTGATCCAGGGTGGCCACGTCGAAGTCGCGCAGGGCACTGCCGATATCATCCAGCAGCAGGCGGACCCGCACCCCGCGATCAGCGGCGCTGAGCAGGCGCTCGGCGATCAGCCCGCCGGTCACATCGCCGCGGTAGATGTAGTACTGCAGATCAAGACTGGCCTCGGCCCGGTCGATCATCGCCAGCCGGGCAGCCAACGCATCGGTGCCGGTCTGAACCAGCGTAAAGCCCGACAGTTCATCACTGCCGGGCGGCTGGTGAGCCCGCACGTAACGGCTGATCTCGGTTTCCTGCACGGGCTGCAGCACAAAGCTGGGTGGGATGTTCTTGGCAGGTAATGAGCTGGCACAACCGGCCAGCAGCATCATCCAGCAGAACCAGCAGAACCAGCAGAATATCTTTACCTGATCCGATTTCACCCAGCCATTTCCTCCAGAGTTGCCAGCGGCCCAGTGTAGCAGCCGGCAGGCTCGCCAGCGCGCAGATTATCACTGCCGGCCCGTCACTCCGGGTTCACTTACCACCAGCTGGTACTCCGCGACACGCTGCCCCCGGGTATGCATCATCACGTAGGCCTGATCCCGGGGTTGCAGCCCCTGTTCCAGTGCTGCCTGATACAGCGCCCGCCAGGTGGCCGCCGGCTCATGCAGATTGCTGTCGAAGGTGATGCTCAGCACCGTGGCCGCCGGATGCTCAATCAGGCTGTAACCGCCCAGATACGCACTGCTTGAGGCCACCGGGTAGGCCACGAACATCTGCGTGGAGTCCGCGGTCTGTGCCATCAGGTTGGGAATATGCAAAGTCAGCGGCCCTGCCAGCTGCAGCTTGGCCCGATGCGCCGCTGCAGTGCCTACACGGACCGCCATGCTGCGCATATCCCTGTCCATGCGCGTAGCGCTGGTCTGCAGCGTCCGACCGAACAGCAATGCCGGCTCCCGTTCGCGCAGGGTGATACGGTAATCCACGCCTTCGCTGGTCAGCAGCAGAACCTCTCCGCCGCGCAGGTCGGTCTTCTGACGCTCCGCCGCAGGCAGCGGTGCATAGGGACCACAAAGCGGCACACGCAGGCGTTCCCGCTGGGTCTGATCCAGCCGGCCATTGCCCTCCAGTGCGCCGCAGACCTGCTGATCATAGCCGTTCCAGGCCTGACGCAGGGCGCCTGCGGCCACCAGCTGATCTATCACGTCAGGGCCGGCATGACGCGCGGCCAGCAGCAGCGCGGTGCGCCCGTCCTGATCGGCCTGCCCGGCGCTGGCATCCATGCGCGTCCGACTGTGCACGTTGGCGCCGCGATCGAGCAGCAGGCGCACGCTGTCGGCCTGATCCTGTTCCGCCGCTGCCATCAGCGCTGTCCGTCCCCAGCGATTGGGCTCGTCCACCGGCATGCCGGCATCCAGCAGCTGACGAAGGTTGTCGATACGCGCGACCGCAGCCAGGGTTGCCGGGGTATTATCCGCTCCCCGTCCCCAGCGCGCCCCCAGCGCCTCCTTCTCATAGGCGATGAAGTCGGCCACCACATGGGGCGGCGCGTTGTTGAGCACCACACTGTACAGGGTATCGAAGCGGCGATTGCGCTCCAGGTCCCCGGGCGCCGGTGCCAGGGCATACCTGGGCTGCCAGTCGGCCCCGGCCGCCAACGGCATGGACACAGGTTCCGTCGGCGCCTCCAGTGCCTCGACTGCCCTGGCCAGGGTCTCATGCAGCAACAGCTCCGCAGCCGTTCGGGCATCCGCCGAATCCAGTCCCTGACCGGCGTAGAGCTGTTGCAGTTCCGTCAGTACGGGCTGCATCAGCGGCAGCAGGCGGCGGTAGATATCCTTGTTATCCTGATGTTGCTCGGACCACTGGAACAGCTGCTCCAGGGCCGCGTCATGCCGCTGGCGCAGTGCGCCTTCCCAGCCCTGGCGCTGCAGGGCATCCACTGCCAGCAGGGGCAGATTCAGCAACGTCCACTGGGTTTCCTTCCAGCCTTCGAAATTGTCCCGCCGCTCGTGCTGGGCCAGCGCCGGATGGGGTCTGCCGGCCACTTTATCCAGTTCTTCCTGCAGTTGCGGATACAGGGTCAGCCCGGCCAGGGTGTTGGTACGCGGGGGCGTCAGATAGCTCTGGTACAGACACAGCGGCTGCAGCTGTCCACCCTGCAGCGCATAGAGGCCGGCGAAGGCCGATTCCCCCCGTGCAGCCGGCGAATAGTAACCCCAGGTTTCGTTGACCAGCACCAGGTCCCGTCCATTCCGCTGGAAGACATCAATCGCCGCGTAGTCGCCGGTCTGGGACGATGCGGCGTGGGCACGCCCGCCGTAATTCGGCTGTCGTGCTATCCAGTGCGCCAGGGTGGCATCATCCAGCAGAGGCTGCCCGTTGACGCTGAGACTGCGAGCGCGGTTCTGATATCCGGCATAGACTCCGGGATTGTACAGTTCCACCCCTACCCTCTGGCCGCCGACCTCGGCGCTGGCCTGCCGGGCATGAGTTCCGGCGAGCATCCGCACGCCGTCCAGTCTGGCCGGCGACGGAATTCCGTGGCGGCTCACTTCCTGGTTCAGCTCCTGCTCCAGGCTGCGGCAGGCGCTGTCCTGATCATCCACCAGCCGGTATTCGACATAACTGGTCCAGGCATTCCGTCCGGGCCTGGGCGCCACCCGTGCCGCCGCCCAGGTGTCCATCTCCCGGCTGCGCTTGCGGTAGAGACTGCCGAGGCAGGCGATGGCTTGCTCGTCCGGCCCCCGTGCATTGTCGATCCGGCATTGCTCGCCGCGGCTGAGCAGCCATTGGCGGTGATTGGCGGTCAGCAGCATGCTCCCCACCGGATCCAGCTCCTGACGCAGCCGGTGATAGTGGCTGATCAGCTGCCGATCCAGCTGCGCCAGGGTCTCGTCGGCGCAGATCTGTCGGTGCACCGCTGGCAACGCCCCACTGCAATCGAAGCTGGCAAGCCCCGGCTCCGCTGTCGCGCGCAGGCGGGGGCTGGTGTCCACCGCCGGCTTGGGAGGAACTGCCTGGCCGGCACAGCCGACCAGCAGGATACCAAGCGCCATGGCGACACTAAGAGGGGCTTTTGCAGACATGCTTCGCTTCCTGTCAGGTTCAGTTGATGAAAATGGCGGTACCGTAGATCACGTAACGCTCGGCACCCTGGTTCGGCGGCGGCGGAAAGGGTCCCGCATTGCGGACAGCCTGCTCCGCCGCCGCATCCAGCAGCTCGTCGCCGCAGCGGTCGATCTCGTAGCTGAGCATGCGCCCGCTGGCATCCACGGTGATCTCGTAGGGGATGTAGCACTGGCGCTTGAAGTCGTTGGGGTCCCCCTTGTAGCCCGGCGGCGGCTTGTACACCGCCCCCTCCGGGCGCCTGAGCCGGGCGGTGACCTGCCCCTTGACGGTATCGGCGTAGCCGGCTGGCACTGGCCTGCTGCGCACCGGCGCGCTGGCCGTCGGTGCCGGCGGCGCCGCCCATTCCTGATTGGCGCCGAAGCTGTGTACCGGCGGGCCCGACGGGCGGCTCGGTGCGGCCGGGGCCGCGGCTGCGGGACGCGGTGCCGGGCGGCTCTGGCGCTCGGGTTGCGGCGTTGGCACCGGCTCAGGCAGTGGCTCGGGTTCAGGCTCCGGCTCTGGTTCCGGTTCTGGCTCTGGCAGCGGCTCTGGTTCGGGTTCGGGCAAGGCCACCAGCTCCACGGCTATGGCCTCGCGCACCGGTGACACCGGGTGAGAAAACCGGCTGTCAAGCAGCCAGAGCACCAGGACCCCATGCAGCCCCAGGGACAGCATTACCACCAGAAGCCGGACTCCCCAGCGCCGAAGGCGGGGTTGGATGTCGGTCTTCATCAGGGCTCCAGTTCCTCGGACGCCACCAGACTGATCCGGGCATATCCGGCCTTCTGCAGGCTGTTCATCACCCGCATCAGCGTGCCGTACTCCACGCTCTGGTCACCCCGCAGGAAGAGTCGGGTCTCCCGGTTGCCAGCGGTCTGGGCCTGGGTGATATCCACCAGCTGGGCAAAGGTCACCGGCTGCTCCTGGACAAAGAGCGCGCCGTCAGCCTGTACCGTGATGTACACCGGTTCCAGTGGCGGAGGCGAAGCCGTTGCGGCATTGGAAGGCAGATCCACCGGCACATCCACGGTGGCCAGCGGCGCTGCGACCATGAAGATGATCAGCAGCACCAGGATCACATCGACAAAGGGGGTGATGTTGATTTCCGCGTTCTGCTGATAGTTGTGCCGTTTGACGGTCGGGCCGGAGTCGAGCTGGATACCCATCTCAGTGGCCCTCGTCGAATTGCCTTGAAACCGACGCCAGCAGCTCTGCCGAGAAGTTGTCGAGACTGCCGACAAAGCCGTTGATGTCCCGGGCAAACTTGTTGAAGATCATCACCGCCGGGATGGCCGCGAACAGGCCCAGAGCGGTGGCCAGCAGGGCCTCGGCGATGCCCGGCGCCACCACGGCCAGACTGGTGCTCTTGGCCGTGGCGATCCCGGCAAAACTGTTGAGAATGCCCCACACGGTACCGAACAGCCCGATGAAGGGTGCCGTGGCGCCAATGGTGGCGAGCACGCCCATCATGCCGCCGAGCCTTGCCAGATCCCGCTCCTGGGCGATGCTGGCGTTCAGCGCCATGCGTTGCAGCAGCCGGTTGATCTGCTCGGCGCTGACATTGCTGCCGCGGTGCTGCATGAAATGGCGCAGCTCCGTCTGGCCTGCCAGCCAGATCCTGCCCAGGGCGCTCTGACTCGCCTGCTGCTCCATGGAGGCCTTGTCACCGGCTCTAAACAGGGCAAGAAAGCGCCGGTTGCGGCTGCGGGCGCCGGCAAAGGTCATGAGCTTTTCGAACAGGATGGCCCAGGTCAGCAGCGACATCAGCACCAGCAGGATCATTACCGATTTCACCACCAGGTCGGCCTGGGTGAACATCTCCCGAACGCCGAAGCGTTCACCGGGCGACTCGGCTGCGGTGACCGGGGCCGCCATGACCGGTTCTGCACTCTGCTCGGTCGCCGTCGGCTCGGTTGTTGACTGGGCCAGCACCAGACCGGCGCTCGCCGCACTCACTGCCATCAGGCACAGCAGAGCCAACCAGCGCAATCTTGCCTGCCAGCCACGCAGGGGGGATTGAAAGCTATTTTGCATGGGTCGTTCCTTGTTGTTCTTGTTGTTCGAGTTATCGCGGGGTGAAAGAGTCGATGAGCGACATCATCCGTCATCAGCATCCTCGGCCCCCAGGCTGCCGGGAGCCAGAATGGCCTGCAGGGTGCTGACATAACGGGAGAAGGCCTCGCGCCCTAGGCGACTGAGGCAGATGCGTGTACGGGGCTTGCGACCGACGAAATCCTTCTTGACCACCACATAGCCGGCCGACTCCAGCGTGCCCAGGTGCGCACCCAGATTGCCATCAGTAGCCTGGACGATGGCGCGCAGTGCGACGAACTCCAGCCACTGACCGGACTGCAGGGTGTTGAGCGCGGCCATGATTTTCAGCCGCACCGGCTGATGGATGATTTCGTCCGGCGTCTGCATCTAGTGACTCCTGAGCCAGAGCCCGGCCAGTATCAGCGTGCCGCCGCAGGCCATCGCCATCCAGGGCCAGAACACCGGCAGCAGAAACAGGTAGCCGCCCAGACAGAGCGTGCCGAGAACGAGACCTATGACGGTATAACGGGGGCGCAGCTGTATGCCGCGAAGAATGTAAAGTGCAGAGACGAAGACGGGCGCAATCATGGCGCTCTGCTCGCCGCTCACCGGCCAGAACACCACGTGCACTGCCACAACGAAGGCAACTATGGTGGTGATCAGCCCCAGATAACGCAGGGCGATCCCGCCACCTGCGCCACTGTTCATCGCCAGACGGATGCCGATGGCGACCGCGCCAACCAGCAGCACACCCCACAGGGCCAGTGCCTGCGCGGGGAAGCAGAAGGTCAGTGTGAATCCGACTAGATAGAACAGACCCCAGAGGATCAACTGGCCGGATTCGGCCCGGTAGTCCTGAAAACCGGCCGCACGATGGCTGATCAGGTCAATGTCCCTGAGGGCCTGGGCGGCCTCTTCGGCGGTGGGCAACATGGGGTGGATCCCTTTCTTATTATCAATTGCAAAGAACTCTATTACGCAGAGAAGACGATTGCAATATCTGTATCAGGGAAAATCACAACGCCCGGGCGTCCCGCCGCAGCGGACATCAATTGCGGGCCGCTACCAGGCCCTTTTCTGTCCTGTGCGGACAGTTGATCAGGGTGGAACTGGCCAGCCAGTGATCATCCGGATACCAGGAAAACATGAACTGGCCGCCTTTGAGGCTGTCAACCACCATACTGGCGACTTCCGGACGTACCGCCGGACAGCCGTGGCTGCGCCCTATGCGCCCATGACGGCTGATCCAGCTGGGATCCACATAGTCAGCCGGATGGATGACGATGGCGCGCTGACGCGCAAGATCATTGAAACCGGGCTCGAGCCCATCCATGCGCAGGGAGTATCCGTGCTGACCGATATAGCTTTCCTGGGTGCGGAACAGTCCGATACTGGACTGATGACTGCCCTCGACATTGGAAAACTGGCGGGCATAGTTGTCACCCGACCCCTGGCCGTGGGCAACCAGATCCTGCAGCAGCAGCCTGTGATGCTTCAGATCGAAGATCCACAGGCGCTGCTCGGTGGATGGCAGGGAGAAATCGATCACGGCAAGGCGCTCGGCCGGCTTCGCGCCTCCGGCCACCGCGCACTGCATGGCATCGATGGCGGTGCCCAGTACCCGCCGATCCAGATCCGGGGCAGCTGCCGCCAGACGCTCGTGCAATACAGAGGATGATTCGGATTGCTGATAGGGATGAATGACAGCGACTTCCTTCGCCAGTGCCTCGCCGCCGAACAGCGTCAGGCAACAGGCGGACAAAACGCCAAGTCGGCGCAGAGCATGCAACATCAAGTAGCCCCCTCGGCCGCAGTAACCCGGGCCGTAGAAACAGAAATATAATCAAACAAGCCCCCGCCCCGGCTCAGTCGATGCTGGCCTGCATGGATACGTCTCGATGGCGGAGGCCCCCAAGAGCCTGAAGGGAGAGTACCGGTTGCTTAAAAAATGTACAGTGCTGTTCGTCAGTTGTCTGGGCAGTCTGGTTCTCAACGCCCATGCAGAATACACCGTCAATGTACCGCTGACACCCGTCCAGGACTGGCTGCAGAGCGATTCGCCGTCCGACTGCGGCCTCCCCGAGCTGCGCACGCAGAAGCTGCATGAGGCCCTTGCGGAGCTGTATCAGGCGCAGGGATATATTTTCATCTGGAAGAACCAGGGGCTGCTGCAGGACCTGCTGGAACAACTGGCCGAACTGCAATCCGATGGACTCAACCCCGCGCAGTACATGCCTGATATCCGCGAAGCCGAAGCGCTCTGCGCGGAGTTGCAGATCAGCGCCCATTACCTGCTGGCCCTGGAGCACCTGAGCCGGGGCCGGCTCAACCAGCAGGAGCACGAACCGGTATGGGAGTCGTCAGCCATGATGACACCGATACGCGAAAGCGTGGCACAGCTGGGCATACTCGGCCTGGAATCCATGCGCAATGCCTTCGAGCACGCGCGCCCTGACCTGCCACTGTACCTGCAGCTGCGGGACGCGTTCATCGCCATGCCTGAGGCCGGGCCGGAGCTGCCTCCCTTCCCTGACGGCCCCCTGCTCAAGCCCGGCAATGATCGGGATCCGCGGCTGCCGGTTCTGATGCAGCACATGCAGCTGCGCGGGCTGCTCGACCCCGAGGCCACGGCCGGCCCACTGGACCGACCGCTGCTGGCTGATGACCCGGTTCAGGCGCAGCCACTGAGCTACGATCAGGTACTGCAGGAGGCAGTCCGGCAGTTCCAGCGCCAGCAGGGCCTGCAACCCGATGCGGTTGTCGGTCCGCAGACGCTCGCCGCCCTCAACATGACTCATGCCCAGCGTCTGCAGCAGGTAAGGATCAATCTGGAGCGCATGCGCTGGATGGAGGCCCGTCGCCAATATCACTCGCTGCTGGTCAACGCCGCCGGCAGCCGTGCGCTGCTGCTGGAGGGCAATGAGGTGCGCTGGCAATCCCGCGTCCAGTCCGGCAGCCCGGACCGGGCCACGCCCATGCTCGACTCACGGATCAACCGGGTGACACTCAACCCGAGCTGGACCATTCCACCCACCATTCTGAAGGAAGACAAGCTGCCTCAGATCCGCAGCAATCCGGCCTACTTCAGCGAGCGCAACATGCAGGTGCTGGATCACCAGGGCAACCAGCTGGATCCGGCGCAGATCGACTGGCATAACCCCAGAGGCATTCTCCTGCGCCAGCCGCCGGGCCCGGACAACCCCCTGGGACGCATGGTATTCCGTTTCGACAATCCCTTTGCCGTCTACCTGCATGATACGCCCAGCCAGTCGCTGTTTGCCCGGGCCGTGCGCAATGTCAGTTCCGGCTGCGTACGGGTGGAACAGGCCAGCGAGCTGGCCGATTACCTGTTCTACACCCTGGATCAACAGCAGCGGGAACGAATCGAGCAGCGCATGACCAGTGGCAGAACCCATGAAATCGCCGTGCGCAACGGGCCGCAGGTACTGCTGACCTACTGGACCGCTGAAGCCCTGGAGGACGGCAGCCTGCGCTTCAGCCCCGACCCCTATTCCATGGACGAGCCCCTGGCCCAGGCCTACCATCGGGCCATTGCACAGCAGTGAGGGCTACAGCCAGCGCCGGCGGCGGAAGTACACCAGCAGGCTGAGCACGATCACCAGCATCAGCAGCATGACCGCCGGGTAGCCCCAGGGCCAGCGCAGCTCCGGCATGACATCGAAGTTCATGCCGTAGACCCCGGCGATGAAGGTCAGCGGCATGAACAGCGAGGCAAAGATGGTCAGCACCTTCATGATCTCGTTGGTGCGCTTGCTGACATTGGACAGATACAGGTCCAGCAGGCTGACCAGCAGCTCGCGGATGGTATCTATGCTGTCCATGACGTGAATGACGTGATCGTGAACATCCCGCAGGTACAGACGGGTCTCATCGGCGATCAACGGGCTGTCGTCCCGTGTCAGGCGGCTGAGCAGCTCGCGCAACGGCCAGATGGATTTGCGCAGCAGCAGCATCTCGCGCTTGTAGTGGTGGATCTGCGCCAGGGTGTCCGGTCCGGGACTGGCGATGATCTGGTCTTCCAGTTCCTCCACCCGCTCGCCCAGGTATTCGAGCATTTCGAAGTAATGGTCCACCACCGCGTCCAGCAGTGCATAGGCCAGATAGTCGCTGCGCATGAAGCGGATGCGGCGCCCCGTGCGCAGGCGTTCGCGCACACCGTCGAACACATCCCCTGCGCGCTCCTGGAAGGACAGTACGAAATCCCCGCCCAGCACCAGGCTGACCTGCTCGGACTGGATCTGCTGGCGCTCGCGATCGAACTGCAGCATGCGCAGCACTATGTACAGGTAGCCCGGGTACTCCTCGACCTTGGGGCGCTGATCGGTATTGAGCACATCTTCCAGCACCAGCGGATGCAGCTGGAACTGACCGCCGAGCGCCTGGATCACACCGGCATCGGCCACCCCGTCCACATTCAGCCAGCTGACCTGGCCCGGCACCTGCGCCGGCCGGTAGCGGGAGGGGTCGGTGATCACCGACTCCTGCAGATCCTCGGCGTCGTAGCGGATCAGGCGTATGGCCGCATGCTCGGGCTTGTGCCGCCCTATGTGCAGCAGTGTTCCGGGCGGCGCACCCAGCTTGCCACCGCGCTTGACCACCAGCTTGCGTGCCATGCTCCTCTCCTGTCAGTGCTCCGTGTCAAACCACTGCAGCTTGTCCCTGAGGCTGACCACCTCGCCCACGATAAGCAGGGTCGGCGGCTTGATCTCGGTCTGTTGTACCAGCTCCGGCATGCTCGCCAGAGTGCCTGTGATGACCTTCTGATTCGATGTGGTGCCCTGCTGGATCAGCGCCATGGGTGTCCCCGGGTCACGACCGTGGAGGATCAGCTGCCGGCAGATTTCCGGCAGCCCCACCAGCCCCATGTAGAACACCACGGTCTGGCCCGGCGCCACCAGCTCCTGCCAGGGCAGATTGGTGCTTCCGTCCTTGAGATGGCCGGTGACAAAACGCACCGACTGGGCATGGTCGCGGTGGGTAAGCGGAATACCGGCGTAGGCCGAGCAGCCATTGGCCGCGGTGATGCCCGGCACCACCTGGAAGGGAATGCCATGGGCGGCCAGCTCCTGGATCTCCTCGCCGCCCCGGCCAAAGATGAAGGGATCGCCGCCTTTCAGCCGCAGCACCCGCTTGCCCTCCTTCGCCAGGCGCACCAGCAACTGGTTGATCTGCTCCTGGGGGACGGCGTGATCGGCGCGGGCCTTGCCCACGTAGATACGGTCGGCGTCGCGCCGGCACAGGTCGATGATGGCATCGGGTACCAGTCGATCATGCAGAACCACATCGGCCTGCTGCATCAGCCGCAGTGCACGGAAGGTCAGCAGGTCCGGATCCCCGGGACCGGCACCGACCAGGTAGACCTCGCCACGGTAGCGCCGGCCCTGTTGCTGTCGCAGCTGCTCGATCAGCAGACGCTCGGCTTCCTGATCCTGGCCGGCGAACACGCGCTCGGCGATATCCCCCTGAAAGGCATCTTCCCAGAACACCCGCCGCTGGTTGATCGAAGGAAAGGCTCCCTTGACCTGGGATCGGAAGCGCTGGGCCAGCTCGGCCAGGCGACCCCAGGCATGGGGAAACAGGGTTTCGATACGTGCCCGGGTCAGACGCGCCAGTACCGGCGCATGGCCGCCGCTGGATACGGCAATCACCAGCGGTGAGCGATCGACTATGGCCGGAAAGATCACGCTGCACAGCTCCGGTGCATCCACCACATTGACCGGCAGATGGCGGGCCTGGGCATCGGCCGAGATCCGGGCGTTGAGCGCCCTGTCATCGGTTGCGGCAATCGCCAGATCGACGCCCTCCAGCTGCTCCGACCCGTAGCCCTGCACCCGGGTCTCACCGCCCATCCGGTCGACCAGATCCTGCAGTTGCGGGTCAATCTCGGGTGCCACGATACGCAGCCGCGCACCGGCCTCGCTCAGCAATCGTGCCTTGCGCAAGGCAATATCCCCACCGCCGACGACCAGCACCCATCGCCCACGCAGGTTATGAAACAGCGGTAGAAATTCCATGCAAACCCCTTTCTGAGGCGTGATTTCAGCGCATCAGGGTTGCGCCCCGATCACCCTGTCGGCAGAAGCGACTGCTCCTGCACCACGGCAAGACCGCTTCGCCGCAAGGGCGCACCTTCCACAAGCGTAACGGAGGGCACGCCCGCCTCCATGCCTGTGAGAGCCAGCGCCCCGATAGCAAAGCGGATCAGTCGATCCGCTCCAGGCCACCCATATAGCCGCGCAGCGCCTCAGGTACGATGACGCTGCCATCGGCCTGTTGATAGTTTTCCAGAATGGCCACCAGGGTGCGGCCGACGGCCAGACCGCTGCCGTTGAGGGTGTGCACCAGCTCCGGCTTGCCGGTTTCCGGGTTGCGCCAGCGAGCCTGCATGCGACGCGCCTGGAAATCCCCGCAATTGGAGCAGGAGGAGATTTCCCGGTACTTGTTCTGACTCGGGATCCAGACTTCCAGGTCATAGGTCTTGACTGCGCCGAAGCCCATGTCGCCGGTGCACAGGGCCATGGTCCGGTAAGGCAGCCCGAGGCGCTGCAGCACATCCTCGGCGTGCCCGGTCAGCTCCTCCAGGGCCCGCATGGAGTCATCCGGACGCACTATCTGCACCATCTCCACCTTGTCGAACTGATGCTGGCGGATCATGCCGCGGGTATCGCGGCCGGCCGAACCTGCCTCGCTGCGGAAGCACGGGGTATGGGCGGTCAGCTTCAACGGCAGGCTGTCGGCATCCAGAATGCTCTGGCTGACGATATTGGTCAGGGACACTTCCGCGGTCGGAATCAGGTAGAAGTCCCGCTGCCCCTCCCCCTGGGGAATCTTGAACAGGTCTTCCTCGAACTTGGGCAGCTGCCCGGTGCCCAGCAGTGCCTCGGCCTGAACCAGATAGGGAGTGTAGACCTCCTCGTACCCATGCTCGTTGATGTGCAGGTCGAGCATGAACTGGGCCAGCGCGCGGTGCATCCGGGCAATCGGGCCGCGCATCAGTGCGAACCGGGCGCCGGACAGCTTGGCCGCCGTATCGAAGTCCAGATAACCGTGACGCTCACCGATGCTGACGTGATCCTGAACCTCGAAATCCATGCTGCGCGGCGTGCCCCAGCGGCGTACTTCGACGTTCTCGTCCTCGCCAGCCCCCACCGGCACGCTTTCGTCCGGCAGGTTGGGAATGGCCATCAGAATGGCGTCCAGCTCGCTCTGGATGGTATCCAGCTCCTGCTTGGCCTGGTTCAGTTCTGCGCCCATGCGATCCACGTCGGCCAGCAGCGGCTGGATATCCTCACCCTTGGCCTTGGCCTGACCGATGGCCTTGGATCGACTGTTGCGCTCGGCCTGCAGGCTCTCGGTGCGGGTCTGGACCGACTTGCGGCGGGATTCGAGCTCTTCTAGCTGGGCGACATCGAGGCTGAAGCCGCGGCTGGCAAGGCGTTCGGCAATCAGTTGGGGTTGGCTACGGACCAGTTTGGGATCAAGCATCGGGTATCACTTTCGTTGGTTGCAGGTGGCAGCCAGGGCGACTAGCGAGTCAGCCACAGGCCGGCCCAGGTGGCGGTCAGACAGAGGCACACGCTGAGCAGGATATATCCGAGGGCAATCAGCCCCTGACCATTTCCCAGCAGGCGCCAGGCATCCAGGGAAAAGGTGGAAAATGTGGTGAAGGCCCCGAGAAAGCCGATCATCAGCCCCTGCTGTATCACGGGCGAGATCTCCGGGCGGTGCAGCCACAGGCCGTATAGTACACCTATCGTGAGGCAGCCGGACACATTGACCAGCAGGGTCGGCAGGGCAAAGCTGCCGGGCCACAGCCTGAGCACCAGCAGCGCAACGGAATAGCGGGCCAGCGCGCCCAATGCACCGCCAAGGGCAACCGCGCCGATAGAGGCAATCACGACTTTCTCCTGCGCTGATTCGGGCTGGCAGCATCGAGGCTGCGCAGATACTCGAGCTTCTGGGCGATCTTCAGCTCCAGCCCGCGACTGACCGGCTGGTAGTATTGTCTGGGCTCGAGCTCCTCCGGGAAGTAGTCCTCCCCCGCGGCATAGGCCTCAGGCTCATCATGGGCATAACGATAGGCCTGGCCGTAGCCCAGCTCCTTCATCAGCCGGGTCGGCGCGTTGCGCAGGTGCAGCGGCGGTTCCAGCGACGGTTGTCCGGCCACATCCTGGCGCGCCGCATTGTAGGCCTTGTACACCGCATTGCTCTTGGGCGCACAGGCCAGATAGACAATGGCCTGGGCAATCGCCAGCTCGCCCTCGGGACTGCCGAGGCGCTCCTGCACATCCCAGGCATTCAGGCACAGGGTCAGGGCCCGGGGATCGGCATTGCCGATGTCCTCGCTGGCCATGCGCACTACCCGCCTCGCGATGTACAGCGGGTCACAGCCGCCGTCGAGCATGCGCGCATACCAGTACAGGGCGCCGTCCGGATTGGAGCCGCGTACCGATTTGTGCAGTGCCGATATCTGGTCGTAGAAGGCTTCTCCACCCTTGTCGAACCGCCGCCGATTGTCGTTGAGCAGCTCACCGACCAGCTCGAGGTCGATGGTGCCACCCTCAGGCGTCAGATCAGCGGCAATCTCCAGCAGATTGAGCAGGCGCCGCCCATCGCCGTCGGCGGCGCCGAGCAGAACCTGCCTGGCCTCGTCACTGATGCTCAGCCGCTGCGCGCCCAGGCCGCGCTCGCTGTCGGTCAGGGCGCGCATCAACAGGGCCTCCAGCGCCTGCTCATCCAGCGCCTTGAGCACATAGACCCGGGCCCGGGACAGCAGCGCGTTGTTCAGCTCGAAGGAAGGATTTTCGGTGGTGGCGCCAATGAACAGCAGCGTGCCGTCCTCGACGTAGGGCAGGAAGGCATCCTGCTGCCCCTTGTTGAATCTGTGTACTTCATCGACGAACAGAATGGTCTGGCGCCCGTCCCGGGCGGCGTGCTGGCGGGCCTGATCCACCGCCTGGCGTATCTCCTTGACCCCCGACAGCACCGCGGAAATGGTCACGAAATGCGCGTCGGCCAGGGTAGCCAGCAGACGGGCCAGGGTGGTCTTGCCGACCCCAGGCGGGCCCCAGAAGATCATCGAGTGCAGCGCGCCCTGCTCCAGCGCCGTACGCAGCGGGCGACCCGGTCCCAGCAGATGCTGCTGCCCTGCGTACTCGTCCAGCGTGGCCGGCCGCATGCGCGCCGCCAGCGGTTGATTGGGCGGGGTGCGCGGGGCAAACAGATCCATGTCACTCACTGATGACATCAACTCCGTCGGGAACCTCAAAACTGAATTGCGCATCATCCAGCGGCGCGTTCAGCTGCACATTGTGGAACAGGATATTGGTGCGCTGCCCCACCGGGTCGCTCATCTGCATATCGTTGATCAGCCCGTCATTGAAGGACACGCGCAGACTGTCAAACATGGAATCGGCTTCCCTGGGGGTGAGGGTGAAGTCCACCACGCTGCCGCCGTCGGTGAGTTCGATATCGAAACTCTCCTGCAGCTTGCTGACATCACCCGAGAGCAGCAATGCCGGCGTGTGACTCAGGCGCTGATCCATCTGCTGGATGGTCACCTGCTCCAGATCCGGATCATACAGCCAGATCTTCTCGCCATCGGAAATCAGCAGCTGCTCCAGCGGCGGGTCGGTGTGCCAGCGGAACTTGCCGGGACGCTTGAGGGCCAGGGTACCTGTGGTTTCCTGCAGATTGGCCCCGTTGGCACTCAGGGTCATCTGGGAGAAGCCGCCGGTCAGGGTCTGGGCCCGGGACAGCAGCTGATTGAGCCGCTCTGCGGCCTGGCTCTGATCATCTGCGCTGACCGCCAGGGGCAGCATGGCCAGGCACAGGGCGGTAATACTGGAACGCAGCAGGGTCTTCATCAAGGTTATCTAGTCTCGTACGGGTGGGGGCGCGATGACTTCGCGCTGGTTGGTATGGTCTGCCGGGGATACGACACCGGCCATCTCCATCGATTCAATCATGCGCGCCGCCCGATTGTAACCAACCTTGAGCTTGCGCTGCAGGGAGGAAATCGACGCCTTGCGCGACTCGGTGACGAAGCGCACCGCTTCGTCGTACAGCGGATCATCCTCCTCGCCATCACCGCCGCCACCGCCGTCGAACCCGCCGGAGCCGCCTTCGTCGGCGCCATCGAGAATGTCCTGGATGTAATCCGGCTCGCCGCGCTGCTTCCACTCGTCCACCAGCCGGTGCACCTCGTCATCGGAAACGAAGGCGCCATGGACACGCACCGGCAGACTGGTGCCCGGCGGCATGTAGAGCATGTCGCCGTGGCCGAGCAGCTGTTCGGCACCGCCCTGATCGAGGATGGTGCGCGAGTCGATGCGACTGGAAACCTGGAAGGCGATCCGTGTGGGAATGTTGGCCTTGATCAGACCCGTGATCACATCCACCGAGGGGCGCTGGGTGGCGAGGATCAGGTGGATGCCCGCCGCCCTCGCCTTCTGGGCGATGCGCGCGATCAGTTCCTCGACCTTCTTGCCGACGATCATCATCATGTCGGCAAACTCGTCGATCACCACCACGATCACCGGCAGGGTATCGAGCTCCGGCGGAATGTCGTCCATGCTCTCGCGACGGAACAGCGGGTCGGTCAGCGGCTCGCCGGCCTTCTGGGCGTCCTTGACCTTGCGGTTGAAGCCCGCCAGGTTGCGCACCCCCATGGCGGCCATCAGCTTGTAGCGGCGCTCCATCTCCGCCACGCACCAGCGAAGCGCATTGGCCGCCTCCTTCATGTCGGTGACCACCGGGCACAGCAGATGGGGAATACCCTCGTAGATCGACAGTTCCAGCATCTTGGGGTCGATCATGATCAGCCGCACATCCTCGGGGTGCGACTTGAACAGGATGCTCAGCAGCATGGCGTTGACACCCACCGATTTACCCGAGCCGGTGGTACCCGCCACCAGCAGGTGCGGCATGCGTGCCAGATCGGCCAACACCGGCTTGCCGCCGATATCGTGCCCCAGCGCCAGGGTGACCGGCGATTGCGCCTCATCGAACTCCCGTGTCTGCAGCACCTCTGACAGCCGCACGATTTCCCGGTCCTCGTTGGGAATCTCGATGCCGATGGTGGTCTTGCCGGGAATGACCTCCACCACCCGCACGCTGATGACCGCCAGGGATCGGGCCAGGTCCTTGGCCAGATTGGTGATCTTGCTGACCTTGACCCCCGGCGCGGGCTGGATCTCGAAGCGGGTGATGACCGGACCCGGCTGTACCTTCTCGACCTCGGCCTCGACACCGAAGTCCTTGAGCTTGAGCTCAAGCAGGCGTGACATACCCTCCAGCGACTCCGGCGAGAAGCCCTTGTTCACCTTGCTCGGCGGATCCAGCAGGGAAATGGGGGGCAGCGAGCCGGGCACCACGGGCTCGAACTTCAGCGGCGCCTGACGTTCCTTCTGGGCCCGCACACTGGCTTCCGCCGGACGGGTTTCCAGCGGCTCTATCTTCGGCGGCGTGCGCTTCTCCTGGGCCGCAATGTGCTTCTCCAGCGCCTGCTGGCGCTGGGCACGGGCAAGCTCGGCCTGGCGTTTCTCCTCCAGACTGACCACAGGTTCGCGGCGACCCGGTGCTTCCGCCCGTGGGGCCGGCTGCGGACGGGCAGCGCGCTTCTCCCGCCAGCTGATCCAGGCGCGACGGAACAGATCCAGCAGATCCAGGGTGATGCGCCCGATCAGGTCCATGACCTTGAACCAGGACAGATTGGTAAAGACAGTCAGCCCGAACAGGAACAGGGTGAGAAACAGCAGGGTGCTGCCCTGCATGTTGAGTACCGGATAACTCATCTCGCTCAACAACTGGCCCAGTACGCCGCCGGCCCCGCCCCCTTCGGGAAAGCTGGCCGGCGCCCTGCCATGCAGCGCGGCCAGCGCGGTACCGGCCAGCAGCGTCAGTACGAAACCGATCAGACGCCAGGAGAACAGCCAGCCGTTCCAGATGAATGGCAGATGGCGGCGGCGGAACATCTGCCACACCTTGATCGCCACTATCAGGGGGAACAGATAGGCCAGATAGCCCAGCACCAACAGCAGCACATCGGCGATCCAGGCGCCCATGCGTCCACCGGCATTCTGCACCGCCAGTTCGCCACTGCTGCGGGTCCAGCCCGGGTCGGCGGCGTTATAACTGAACAGCGACATGCACAGATACAGGCACAGGGCGATCATGCCCAGCAATGCGCCCTCGCGCAGACGCAGACTGAGTTGCTCTCGCCAGGCGAAATGCTGGCCTTTCTGAGGTCGGGTATCCTTCAACGCTCTGACTTCCAAATTTGCTTAGCCGTGTATTGTACAGGTTCTGCACCTAACCATGTGTGGACCGGTACTCAGGGTTTCCGTTCCCGTCTGGCAGGAACTATAGTGATTACCGACAATAGCTTAACGTCGCTTCTTGATAAACCATTTGAATCAGCCGCAGGTCCGCGATGACTGAACTGAGGTGGCTTGAGCCTCACAATCTGGAATTCCCACCCGCCGAACAGGCGCTGCCCAACCCCAACGGCCTGCTTGCCGTCGGTGGTGATCTGAGCGTCGAGCGTCTGCTCATCGCCTATCGGCAGGGTATCTTCCCCTGGTACGAGGAAGGCCAGCCCTTGCTGTGGTGGTCACCTGATCCGCGGACGGTACTGGCGCCGGGAAGCATCCATGCGTCACGCAGCATGCGCCGATTTCTGCGCCGAAGCGAGCTGCGCGTCAGCTTCGACCAGGCTTTCGCCGAGGTCATTGCCGCCTGCGCCGCGCCCCGGGAATATACGGACGCGACCTGGATCACCCCGGACATGCAGCGGGCCTATATCACCCTGCACCAGCTCGGCCACGCCCATTCGGTCGAGGTCTGGGAGGGCGATCAACTGGTCGGCGGACTCTATGGCGTCGCGCTGGGCAGAATGTTCTTCGGAGAATCCATGTTCAGCCGGCGCAGCAACGCCTCCAAAACTGCCCTGCTGGCGCTGGGCGCTGTGCTGCGGCGCCTGGGCTGCGAGCTGATAGATTGCCAGATGCCCACCGAGCACCTGAGCAGCATGGGTGCCCGGGAGGTGCCCAGGGTCGAGTTCATCCGTTGCGTCAGACGCCTGACCAGCCAGCCGGATATCTGGCCGGCCGGCGGTATTGAACCCCGGATGGCCGCTTCTATACTGGAGGCATTCGCTCCCGGGGATGTGACATGACCGACCTGGCCCACCTGAAGTTCTACGCCACCCAGCCCCATGCCTGCAGCTATCTGGAGGAGGAGCAGGCGGTGACGCTGTTCCTCGACCCCCATGAGCCCATCGAGGAACCGACCTACAGCCGTCTCTCCGAGCTGGGCTTCCGCCGTAGTGGCGATCACCTGTACCGGCCCCACTGCCCCCAGTGCAAGGCATGCATTCCGGCGCGGATCCCGGTTGAGTCATTCCAGCCCAACCGCCAGCAGAGCCGCATTCTCAAGCGCAACCGAGACCTGGAACTCAGGCGCACCCGACCGCGGCTCACCGATGAGATCTACGAACTCTACTCGCGCTATATCAACGCCCGGCACGCCGACGGGGACATGTATCCGCCCAGTCGCCAGCAGTTCCAGTCCTTTCTGGTCAGCAGCAGCCCCTTCTGCGAATTCATCGAGTTCCGCGAGCAGGACAGGTTGCTGGCGGTGGCGGTGACCGACCGGCTTTCCAATGGCCTTTCTGCGGTCTATACCTTCTTCGACCCCGAGCAGACCCGCCGCAGCCTCGGCCGTTTCGCCATCCTGTGCCAGATAGAGGAGGCCCGACGCGATGGACTGCCTGCGGTGTACCTCGGGTACTGGATCCGCAACTGCCGGAAGATGAACTACAAGACGGAATACCGTCCCCTGGAAATGCTGATCAGCCAGCGCTGGGTGCGTATCAATTAGCCCAACTTTCCCTGTGGTCTTGGCTGTTGCCCGCTTTTCAGGCACAATTGCTCACCTTTTTTGCGAGACTCATCCTGATGTCCCGCACGGCAACAGATTGAGAGGCCTTTGCTTAATGGCGAAAGAAGACAGTATTGAAATGGAAGGCACTATCATTGATACGCTGCCCAACACCATGTTCCGCGTTGAACTGGAGAACGGCCACGTGGTAACTGCCCACATTTCAGGCAAGATGCGCAAGAACTACATCCGCATCCTGACCGGCGACAAGGTACGTGTTGAGCTGACCCCCTACGACCTGACCAAGGGTCGTATCACCTACCGCGCCCGCTGATTCGCAGCGTCCCCGACCAGCCCCGCCACGGTCCTCCCGTGGGGGCATTGCTGGCCATCAGGTCACCCCACCCGTACCAGCGAAAATGAAAAAGACCGGACCAGGCATGGCTGCCTGACCCGGTCCTTGTCATGCCCGCCGATCAGCGGGACATGTACTTGCCCAGCTCCAGCTTGCCGATCGACGCACGATGCACTTCGTCCGGACCGTCGGCCAGGCGCAGGGTCCGCTGCATGGCATACATGTGCGCCAGCGGGGTGTCGTCCGACACGCCGGCGCCGCCGTGCATCTGGATCGCCCGGTCGATCACGCGCAGGGCCACGTTCGGCGCCACCACCTTGATCTGCGCAATCTCGCTCTTGGCCACCTTGTTACCCACGGTATCCATCATGTAGGCGGCGTTCAGGGTCAGCAGACGCGCCTGGTTGATCTCGATGCGGGACTGGGCGATCAGGTCGATGTTGCCACCCAGATGCGCCAGCTTGCGACCGAAGGCCTCGCGCTCCAGCGAGCGCTTGCACATCAACTCCAAGGCGCGTTCAGCAGCGCCGATCGAACGCATGCAGTGGTGGATACGACCCGGCCCGAGGCGTCCCTGGGCAATCTCGAACCCCCTGCCCTCACCCAGCAGCACGTTGCTGTAGGGCACCCGCACGTTCTCCAGCACCACCTCGGCATGCCCATGGGGCGCATCGTCGTAACCGAACACCGGCAGCGGGCGGATCACCTTGACGCCGGGGGTATCCATGGGCACCAGGATCATGGAATGCTGCTGATGGCGCGGCGCATCCGGGTTGGTCAGCCCCATGAAGATCATGATCTTGCAACGGGGATCACAGGCGCCGGAGGTCCACCACTTGCGACCGTTGATAACCCACTCGTCGCCCTCGCGGCGGGCGTTGGCCTGCATGTTGGTGGCGTCAGACGAGGCCACTCCCGGCTCGGTCATGCCGAAGCAGGAGCGAATCTCACCCTCCAGCAGCGGCTTGAGCCATTGATCCTTCTGCTCCTGCGTACCGTAGCGCACCAGCACTTCCATGTTGCCGGTATCCGGCGCGCTGCAGTTGAAGGCTTCCGAGGCCAGGCCGGAGCGGCCCATGAGTTCGGCCAGCGGAGCGTATTCGAGGTTGGTCAGACCGGCGCCGAGTTCGGACTCCGGCAGGAACAGGTTCCACAGCCCGGCGGCCCGCGCCTTGACCTTGAGCTCCTCGACAATGGCTGTCGGCTGCCAGCGATCACCCTCGCTTACCTGCTTGTGAAAAATCGCCTCCGCAGGAAACACGTGTTCCTGCATGAAGGCATCCACGCGCTCGCGTAACTCTTTGACCTTGGGGGAATAACCGAAATCCATGCTAGCCACCTTGCTGATTTGTTGTTCATGTGTAACTGGTGTGGAAAAAAGGTAGATGAGGCCGGCGAATTTATCTAACCTATTTTCAGCGTGTATAAACATTCATAAGCAATATATGCAGCGCCGCGCTTATAAGAGCCTATAAACAAGCCATACGAAGGATACTGCGATGAACCTCAGTAAAGTGGATCTGAACCTGTTCATTGTATTTGACGCCATCTATACCGAGGCGAATCTCACCCGTGCCGGACAGATCGTCGGCATTACCCAGCCGGCGGTGAGCAACGCCCTGGCACGCCTGCGGGACACTTTCAATGACCCGCTGTTCGTACGTACTGCCCAGGGCATGGTGCCCACGCCCATGGCCCAGAACATCATCACTCCCGTCCGTCAGGCCCTGCAGCTGCTGCGGGTCTCGGTGCAGGAAAGCCGCAGCTTCAACCCCAGCGAAGCGAACAAGACCTACCGCATCAGCATGACCGACCTCACCGAGGCGGTGATACTGCCGCATCTGGCCGCACGCATCCGGCGCCTGGCACCCAATATCAATGTGGACAGCTTCCTCACCCGCCGCCGCGAAACCACCAAGGAACTGGCAGCCGGCCGCCTGGACTTCGCCATCGATGCCCCGCTGAACACCGACCCGCAGGTACGCCATGTACGCCTGTTCGAGGATCGCTACGTGTGCATCATGCGCAAGGGCCATCCGCTGGCCAGCAAGGAGCGCATCACCCTGGATGATTATCTGGCGCAGTCGCACATCCATATCTCCAGCCGCCGCAACGGTCTCGGCCATGTGGATCTGGCCCTGGGCAAGATGGGTATACAGCGCCGGGTGATGCTGCGCTCACAGCACTACCAGATGGCGCCCCTGGTGCTGGAGTCCACCGACATGGTGATGACGGTCAACGAGCGCTTTGCCCGCCGACACAATCTGCACTGGGTGGAGCTGCCGATCGATGATATTCCGCCGATCCAGACCCACCTGTTCTGGCACGAGAGCACGGACCAGGACCCTGCCAACCGCTGGATGCGCGAGCAGATCATAGAGTTGTCCCAGCAGCTGGAACGCAAGATGGCCAAGGAGCGCGAGGCCGAAGCCGAAGCCTGAGCAGGCGCGCTCCCGACGAACCGCCCCTATTCCAGGGGCGGTTCCGCTTCCGGCACCGGGGCGAACTGCCCGGCCCAGAGATCCCGATATCGCTCGAGCAAGCGACGCGGCTCACCCTGGCGGACCAGATCGTAGAGTCCCCGGGCAAGGGCCGCGCGCAGGGTTGGCGAGTTGCACGCCGAGTGGTGGGAAATACCGTAGTGAAGCTGCTCGTTGATCAGCGAGCCCTCCAGGATATCCAGCTGATCCAGCACATTGCGCTGAGCCGCCAGCGCCAGCCCCTGATGGCGCTCATGGATCAGGTAATCCACCTGACCATCAAGCAGCAGGGAAAAGGCCTGCTCGATGCCGGGCACCGAGCGCAACTCCAGATGATCCGCCGCGTAGGTATCGAAGGCGGCTCCGAAGCTGCTTCCGGACAGGGACACCCCCCGACGACTGCGCAGGTCATCCCAGCCACTGTAGGGAAAGGCCTCGCCCCGGCGCACGAAGACCACACTGGGAATCTCCATGAACGGCGGGTAGACGTAGTCCATCTCCCCCAGCCGTTCCGGTGTCAGAAAGGCACCGGCCAGCACATCCACCCGGCCACTGCGCACCTCCTGCTGGGCCTGGCTCCAACCCCCCACGTTCAGCGCATCGACATGGATACCAGCGGGTTCCAGCGCCTTTTCCAGCAGCTCCACGGCCGCCCCGACCAACCGCCCCGGGTCATCCGGATTCACCCACAGCAGCGGCGGGTAGTCGGGATTGCCAGTAATCACGATGCGCTCGCAGACACCGCCCGCGCCGTGAGCAACGCCGCTTGCCAGCACCACTGCCAGTGCGGCGGTGCGCGGCCAGATACGCAGTCCTGCCATCCCCTTGCTCCCTGATCTCATGAACCGCTGGCCAGTATAGCCGGCGCTGCTGCGGGTGCCCCACTGTGGAAGCGGAACTCCCGGTCATCCTCCACCACCGCGGCGGCCTCGACCTCGGCAAAAAAAGCAACCCGCTCATCTATGGGGCCATCGGCGTAGGCCCGGGCCAGTTTCAGGTAGTCCTGATAGTGCCGGGCTTCGGACTTGAGCAGGGAGCGGTAGAAATCCCCCAGTTCCGGATCAAGATGCGGAGCCAGTCTGGCAAAGCGCTCGCAGGACCGCGCCTCGATGAAGGCACCGACGATCAGGGTATCCACCAGGCGGCCGGGCTCCACGGTGCGTACATGCTGGCGCAGCCGTTGCGCGTAATGACTGGCGGACAGGCCCCGATAGGCCACACCGCGCTTGTGCATCAGTGCCGTCACCTGCTCGAAGTGACGCAACTCCTCCCGGGCCAGCCGGGACATCTTCTGCAGCAGCTCAGGTTTGTCTATGTAGCGGAACATGAGATTGAGGGCGGTCGACGCAGCCTTCTTCTCACAGTTGGCATGGTCGATCAGCAACTCCTCGGGGTGCTGCAATGCCTGTTCAACCCAGGCATCCGGGGTGGGGCAGGCAAGAAAGGCAAGCAGGTCAGCGGGCAGTGTCATGGTCTTCGCATAGGGTGGCAAACAGAGTGCGGGGATTATACGTATTCCCGGGCCGGTCTGCAGAAACGCGCAAGCATTGCCCGGCGTCAACATCGGAAACGTAAAAAGCAGCTACATTGTTAGAAGATGCAGTCAGGTCCAAGAGGGAGATGTCATGCAATCGATCAAGCGTATTCTGGTGGTACTCGACCCGAGCAGGGAGGACAACGTAGCACTGGTCAGGTCACGCCTGCTGGCCGGCTATCTCGGCGCGGAGCTGCACCTGCTGGTCTGCGAGAACCGGCGCGACTACTCTGACATGCTCGATGAACTCTGCGAGAGTCTGGACACCGCCGGCATCAAGGCGAGGTACACCCAGACCTGGCAATCGAACCTGACCGACACCATCATCCGCACCCTGCTGGCCGAGGGCTGCGGCCTGGTGATCAAGCAGCACACCCCGGACAATCCCCTGAAGAAGGCCCTGCTCACGCCCGAGGACTGGAAACTGCTGCGCTACTGCCCTGCCCCGGTACTGCTGGCCAAGGGCAGCGCCTTGTGGATGCACGGCAAGGTGCTGGCGGCAGTTGATCTGGGCGACCACGATGATCAGCATCAGGGGCTGCACGATGCCATCGTCCGTCATGCGGCCGATATCGCCCGCATGACCAGCGGCGAACTGCACCTGCTCAGCGCCCATCCCGCGCCCATGCTCTCGGCGGCCAACCCGATCTATCAGCTGCGCGAGACCATACTGGAAATCTACATGGAGAAGGCCCGGCGCTATATCACCGAGTACGAAATTCCCGAGAGCCGCACCCATATCGATGAAGGCCCGGCGGATGTGCTGATCCCCCGGGTAGCTGCGCAGATCGGTGCCTGCGTCACCGTCATCGGTACCGTTGCCCGCACCGGCATCTCCGGCGCCCTGATCGGCAACACCGCCGAAGTGGTTCTGGATCAGCTCAGCGGGGACGTGCTGGTCCTCAAGCCCGACGACATGATCGATCACCTGCAGGACCTGGTGGAAAAATAACCTGTCACCCCGCCGGAGACGGCGGGGTTGCTGCTTAACTTTAGCTTCCTGATCCTGTAGAATCCGGGGCCGCCGT
>Ga0209075_1000688_pt1 | contig 32740 bp, 30 predicted proteins | sample Stecom2011_FD_187523 | JGI IMG/M metagenome (GOLD analysis project Ga0209075, IMG submission 187523) | Agricultural soil microbial communities from Utah to study Nitrogen management - Steer compost 2011 (SPAdes) (version 2) | ecosystem: Environmental > Terrestrial > Soil > Agricultural land...
GCTTTAAAAACGCAAATCGATCGACACTTGCACGTAATGGTGTATGGAGAATTTATTCAAGATGCGCCTTTAGAAATGGCGGAACGATTAACGGCTATTCTCCCTGCATCGCTAAACTCTGTTTATGCTGTTAATTCAGGAACCGAAGCAAATGAAGCTGCAATTAAATTGGCAAAACGCGTGACTGGAAGAAGGGAAATAATTTCATGCTATGGTGCCTACCATGGAAGTACAAATGGAAGTTTGAGCCTATCAAGTAAAGAAATCAAGAAAAAACCTTTTGAACCTTTATTGCCAGAAATTAAGTTTATTCACCACAATTCAATTGAAGATTTAGAACTCATCACAGAAAAAACAGCTGGAGTTTTTATTGAAACTATTCAAGGTGACGCTGGGGTTCGTCAAGCCACAACAGAATACCTCGTTGCGTTGCGTAAGAAATGTGATGAAACAGGAACTCAATTGATATTTGATGAAATCCAATGTGGAATGGGACGTTCAGGAAAGAATTTTGCCTTTGAACACTCTGGAATTGCGCCTGATATTCTTACATTGGGTAAAGCTTTAGGAGGTGGAATGCCCATTGGTGCTTTGGTTAGCTCACAAGAAAAATTAGATTTATTTAGCCACGATCCTATTCTGGGTCACATTACAACATTTGGTGGACATCCTGTAGTGTGCGCGGCTGCAGCGGCTGGACTAAAAGTGCTATCTGAAATTGACTACAATGAAGTCGAAAGTATTGGTCAGTTTATAGAAGATGAATTGTTAAAACACCATTTGGTAAAATCAATACGCAGAATTGGATTTATGTTTGCTATTGATATGGAAAATGCAGAAGTCGTCAATCAAATTGTGATGAAATGCATGGATAAGGGATTAATTTCCTTTTGGTTCCTATCTCACCCCGATAGCTTCCGATTGAGTCCACCACTTACATTGAGTATGGAAGAAGCAAAACAAGCAATTCAAATAATTAACGAAGCGATGAATGCCGTAGAATTATAGTTTATAAATATATTTTATACTATTACTTTACTCTAACAGCTTTTTGTCATGTACCAAAATGGAATTTCTTTCCAAATGAATCAAACCTTCTTGTTTAAATTCGTTCAGAATTGTTGTCACCTTCTGTCTTGAGATACCTGTAATATTAGCTATTTGTTGGTGTGTTAAATTATGCTTAACAAGCATCTCGTATCCTACCGGCTTTCCAATATCTTCAGCCATTTCTTTAATAAAATCAACAATTCTCATTCTAGAGTTCTTTAACATAACAGAATCTAATCGGTTATTTAACCTTCTGTGATTTGATAAAACATTTTTAATCACTTCCTGGTACAAAGAACTGTTCGTTTCAATTACTTCTTTAAAAACTTCTGTTGGAATAGATAAAACCACAGTGTCTTTTGCCAAGACAACGGCTGAATCATTAAATATAGTGTTGTTATCAGCATCAATTGCAGCCAATTCACCGAAATAATCACCACTGCGCAAAACCCTTTTAATGATTTCTTTTTCAGTGTCGGATGCTTTGGTTATTTTGATTCTTCCTTGCATTACGAAATAGACATGACTCATCTTATCACCCGTTTTAAAAACGAATTCTTTCTTCGCATACTTATGCTCGTTAGTAGAGTTTTGTAAAACAATCTTTTGATCAGGATTGAGTTCGTCAAACAATTCAATATTGTTCAATAACCACAATTTCGCATTCTTTTTAATCATTTTATTTCTTTTTAAACGCAGTAATCTAAATCGAATAGAGTCGCACATATAACAAAACAAATAAAGACAAGAAATGTTCGATTAAACAACATTAAAATATAAATCCAAAAAAAATAGCAGAAACACCGGAATGTTTCTGCTATTAATATTTCACTTTAGACTGAGGTTACCCTACGAAAAGCATTTCTCTCATCTTTGGGAAAGGCCATGTTTCATCATCTACTAAGGTTTCTAATTTATCAGTGTGATAAGCAATCTCTGTAAAATAAATACGGACTGTATCCCTGTATGCCTCAGAACGTTTTGCGATATCCTCTATTTTATTGGCTTTTTTCCTGTTTCCTAACATTATACGAGAAAACTCTTGCATTTTATTCATATGCATAGACATATCAACAAGTAAACTCTTTTGTGCAACAATGGATTCTTTTGCATCTTTTCCAAGAATTGCAGTAATCCCTTGAATATTTTGAATTAATTTATTCTGATAATCCACCACAACAGGAATGATATGATTTTGAGTTAAATCTTCAATTAAACGCGCTTCAATTTGAATGCGCATTATGTATTTCTCATACTCAATCTCTTGTCGTGCAAGCAATTCTCTTTTAGTAAAGATTTCCATCTTTTCAAATACTTCAATTACCTCAGGACGTTCCCAAACTTTTAAAGCACTTGGCGTATCTTTCAAATTACTAAGTCCTCTTTTTTTAGCTTCTTTTACCCACTCTTCACCATATCCATTTCCTTCGAAACGAATGTTCTTGGATTCTTTAATCAGTTTTTGAAGTTCTTTAAGAATCGCTTCATCTTTTCCATCTCCACCTTTAATTCTCTTATCAACAGCCACTTTAAATAACTGTAATTGTCGTGCAACAATGGTATTGATTGTGATCATTGGTTGCGCACAATTGGCAAGTGACCCCACTGCTCTGTACTCGAATTTATTTCCAGTAAAAGCGAATGGCGAAGTTCTATTTCTATCCGTATTGTCCAAAAGAATTTGTGGAATTTTACCGATATTCAGCTTCAGTTCTGTTTTGTCTTTTGGTGTCATCTTCCCTGCTTTGATGTTCTTCTCAAGATCATCAAGTAAAGTGGTCAAATAAGAGCCAATGAATGCCGATACGATTGCTGGCGGTGCTTCTTGTCCACCTAAACGGTGATCATTTGAAGCACTTGCAATTGACGCCCTTAATGTATCTGAATGATCATGAATTGCTTTGATTGTATTCACAAAGAAAGTCAGAAATTGCAAATTACTTTTAGGGTTTTTTCCTGGTGCTAACAAATTCACTCCAGTATCAGTCGCCAAAGACCAGTTGTTGTGCTTTCCTGAACCATTTAATCCTGGAAAGGGTTTTTCATGCAAAACAATTCTATAATCATGTCTACGCGCTACTTTTTCCAATAAATCCATCAACAATAGGTTGTGGTCATTGGCTAAATTACACTCTTCAAATATCGGAGCACATTCGAATTGATTTGGCGCCACTTCATTATGTCGAGTTGTAACAGGAATTCCCAAACGAATGGCTTCTATTTCAAACTCACGCATAAAATTTGTTGCTCGAGCAGGAATTGATCCAAAATAATGGTCATCCAATTGCTGTCCCTTTGCTGGTGGATGCCCAAACAAAACACGACCTGTCATCATTAAATCTGGTCGGGCATTATAAAATGCTTTATCTATTAGAAAATATTCTTGTTCCCATCCAAGGGTTGCATTTACTTTAGTTACATTTTTATCAAAATACTTACATATTTCAACAGCTGCTTTATCTACAGCATTTAAAGCTTTTAACAAAGGTGTTTTATAATCAAGCGCTTCTCCTGTATAGGCAATAAAAATTGTTGGAATACATAATGTCTTTGAAATAACAAAGGCTGGAGAAGAAGGGTCCCATGCAGTGTACCCGCGTGCTTCAAAGGTATTTCTTATCCCACCATTTGGAAATGAAGAAGCATCTGGTTCTTGCTGTACCAATAAATCTCCATCGAATTTATTAATCGCTCTTCCTGGTCCTATTGGTTTAAAAAAGGCATCATGTTTTTCTGCTGTTGCTCCAGTTAAAGGTTGAAACCAATGCGTATAATGTGTCGCACCTTTTTCTAAAGCCCAATCTTTCATTGCTGAAGCGACAATATCTGCTACATTTCGATCGATTTTCGTTCCACTCGCAATTGCATTCTTTATGGATTTATAGGCTTGTTCAGGTAAGTATTCTCGCATTCTTTCGTCGTGAAAGACATTCTCTCCAAACATTTCTGAGATTTTTCCTGTCCATTCAACTTGTTTAGTAGTTCGATGCAGAACATCTTGGTAGGCATTTTTTCGTGCTGATGACATTTTATATATTTTGTTTGCTCAAAAGTAGCTAAAGCAAAATAAATATTTTCTTAAAATTTGCTATTTTTTCAAACACCCCTTAAAAAAGAGGGGGCAAAACAAATAAACACACCTCTGCGCCTTAAGCACCCATCAAAAAACAGGAAGAATCATTAAATCGAATCAATTAATTGCTGGATAGCGTTTTTATGTTCCTTTTTTAGTTCTGAAGAAGTAATTCCCTTTTCTAAAGAGAAGTTCTCTTCAAAAGTAGGCAATGAAAAGATGGAGACAATGTTCGCTCCAAATTTAGGCAATCGTTTTTCTGCAGCATCAAGCACATTTTTAGCGCCATAACTTCCCGTAGAAGTTCCCATCAACAAAACAGGTGTATCTTTAAAAAATCCTCCTTGACAGCGCGAACACCAATCAAATAAGTTCTTAGCAGCGACCGTATAAGAGCCATTGTGTTCTGCAAGAGAAATTACAATTCCATCGGCAGTTTGTATTTTTTCAATAAAATCGTGAATTGCCTTTGGATAACCCTGTTCCTCTTCAATATCAACTCCAAAAATAGGCAAAGGATAATCTGTAATGTCCAACCATTCAGTTTCAACTGTAGTTATTTCATTTAATGTATATTTTACCAGTTGTTTGTTTATAGACTGGCGGCTATTACTTCCTGCAAAACCGATGATTTTCATTTGTGACTCACTAATTTATTTGAATAATGCGCATTCAACAAATTTACAAATTTTAATGAGGTATTATTCATATAACGTTTGGTTCTGTATCCTCCTATCCATACAATTCCATTAATGGCATTGGTGAGAAACATTTCATCTGCAATTAAAAGATTTTGGGGAGTGATGGATGATTCATAGATTTTTATTCCATTTTCAATCGCTAAATTAATTATCGTCATTCTCATTGTTCCTCCTAAGCACCCTTCATCTAAACCTGGGGTATATAGAATGCCATTGCTGACTACAAATAAGTTGGAACTTGTACTCTCCAAAATCTCTCCATTTGAATTGGTAATTAACATATCATCCAATCCTTTTTCTTTCGCTTCAATTGCACCCATTACGTAAACGAGGCCATTCTTGGTTTTAAAATTAGAAAGAATGTTATTTTGTTTACGGATGCAGGTATATAAATCTACTTCCCACCCACTTTTGTTGAGTATAAATTCATTGTTATCCATAGGATAAGCCTCTATAAAGTAACTCACTTCATTTGTTTCAGGACGATATGTCCCACCAATAGAACGATCTACAGACAACCTAACCCTACCTCCCTTTTCTATTTCTGAACGGTCAATTACCTCTTGAATTCTTTCGGTAAAAAATGCAGTAGTAAAGAAACTTGGTACCCTCATTTTGAGGACTGTCATCCCTTCAATTAATCTTAAAATATGTATTTCTACATTGATCGGAACACCATTTAAAACACGAATCGTTTCAAACAGTCCATCCCCATAGAGATGACCTCTATTGGCGGCTTCTATCGTAGGTCCATTATTTTCTAATAATTCTCCATTGTTGTTTACGTAGATTTTTTTCATAGCTGTAGTATATGTTCAAAAAATGCGGCTCCTTTATCAAAGTTGATTAGCAAAATGTATATGATTCCAAATATTGCTCCTCCAAAATGTGCATCGTGTGCAATTCCTGTTCCTCCTTTCTTACTCATGTAGAATTCAAAAACCAGATATAAGATTCCAAATAACCATGCAGGAATTTCAAATGGAATAAACATTAGATAAATCCCTCCTTCAGGCATCCATAAAATAGAAGCAAACAATACTGATGCAACAGCACCAGAAGCTCCTAAGCTCATATAATTAGGATTGTCTTTATTTCTTAAATATGGCCATATAGAAGCTGCCAGTCCACCCAGGAAGTATAACAAGAGGAAATGTAAACTTCCAAGTCCTTGGCCAAAATGCATATTCAAAATGAATTCCATTTGACGACCAAAAGAGAAAAGTACAAACATGTTAAAAAGCAGGTGCATCGTGTCTCCATGAATAAAAACATGAGAAATTATACGATAGAATTCGTTTTCTTTATTGACTTTATAAGGATAGTAAATCCACTTGTATTTAAGGTCAGCATCCTTAAAAGCACGCATAGAAATCAATACAGTGGCTACAATAATTATTAAAGTCACCGGGAATTCTTGTAATTGCATAAGCGTTTTTTAACCATTTGTAATTTATTTATTGTATTCTTTTAAAAAGAGCTAAATTTACTCCTAAATGAATATCAATAAACCTACAGTTTTCATAGTGTTTTTTTTAGGGTTACTCCTTTTGGGTTGTAACTCTAAGACTGAATTTAAGAATAATGAATTAAACACCGAAGATAAAATAGACCAATCCACCCCATTAATCGATGAACCTCTAATAAACGCTATGAATATTAGTGAAAAATCGAAAAAATGGAGTATTCAGCTTTACAAGAAGTTGGATTACCATTCAATTTGGGTTGAACACGATAGTTTATCATCCACTATTTCATCCTTTTTTGATTATGTCAATTCTGACACTTCTTTAAATATTCCATTGGGGTATTTTTCAACCTCTTCATATACTGAACAAACAAATAGTTTAGAAAAGGAAGTTATCACTGCTTTACGTTGTGCAGAATTCTTATCATTAAAAGATACAACTATCATAAATCAAAAAAAAACATTTTTAATCAATCTGCTCCTGTACCAGTGGAAGCGTTTATTGAGTTTCTTGAAAATAAAAAAAATACTGATCCATGGGAAGTACATCTTCTTAATTACAAGGAGAAAAACGGTCGCTTGATTCGAATGCACTTATCTATGAATCAATTCACAAAGTATTATGGGATTGAGGATTTAAAAACTGAAAACCCTCCTAAGGAAATTAAGGACTCTATTATAGCTCAGAATTTTATAACTCAACAATTACTTAAACGGAATTTCATTAAAGATTCAACAATTGAAGGAGAGGAACTAATAGAATATTTACGTTCTTTTCAATATATGAATGGATTAAATACCGATGGAGAATTGGGGAAAAATACGATCAACGCATTGGTGGAAACGAATTACTCTCGTTATTTAAAAGGAATTATATCAATTGATAAGATGCGAGATTTTCCAGACTCATTGTTAGGAGGTAAATTGATTGTGATTAACATTCCCAGTTATTTACTTCATTTATACATTAACGATCACGTCATTAACACCTCTCGTGTAGTTGTTGGAACGCAAAGAAATCAAACACCGTTGTTTACTTCTACAATGAAATACATAGTCGTTAGTCCTTATTGGAATGTGCCCTACTCTATTGCAAGTAAAGAGATATTGCCACATTTAAAAAGAGACAGTAGTTATTTAAAACGGAATCGATATTCATTATTAGATAGGGATAGAAATGTATTGTCTCCAGAGAGTATCGACTGGAAAGATTACAAACAAAGTAACTTCCCTTATTTTGTACGTCAAGAACCTGGTCCTACAAACAGCTTAGGATTGGTCAAATTAATTTTTCCAAATGATAAATCAATATACATTCATGACACGCCTTCTAAATCGCTATTTGGACGTGATGAACGTACATTTAGTCATGGGTGTATTAGAACTGAAAACCCTTTTAAATTAGTCAATGACATTCTTACTTCTGAAAAACACATGTACTTAGATTCTATTGATGTTTTAAAAAACCGATCCAACGAAACTTACTTAATCTTAAATGAAACCTTTCCTGTGACCATTATCTATCATACAGCTGGAATTAGCGATTCTACACAGCAGGTTTTGTTTTATAAAGACATCTATAAAAAAGAAGATCATTTGTATAAATTGTTTCAGCAACCAGCGGAAGAGAAATAAACAAAGAATTTAGTACTTTCGCATAAAAAAACGTTTATGAGTACTTTAGTTTCCCCTTCAGTTTTATCTGCCGATTTCGCTAATTTAGAACGCGATGTAAAAATGCTCAACAGTAGTACTGCAGAATGGCTACACATCGACATCATGGACGGACAGTTTGTGCCCAATATTTCATTTGGCTTACCTGTGATGAAAGCTATACACAAACACGCTACAAAGCCATTGGATGTACATTTAATGATTGCCACTCCTGATGATTACATTGATGACTTCAAAGATGCGGGTGCAGCCATATTGACTGTTCATTACGAGACTTGTATTCACTTACACCGTACACTTCAGCGCATTAAAGCAGCCGGAATGAAAACTGGTGTTGCATTGAATCCACATACTTCAGTTGATGTATTGAAAGATATTATTCACGATATTGATTTGGTGTTAATAATGTCTGTTAACCCTGGGTTTGGTGGACAAAAATTTATTCCACATGCTGTTGAAAAGGTAAGAGCATTAAAAGCATTAATTACAGAAGCAAAAGCTGAAACACTTATTGAAGTGGATGGTGGCGTAAATTTAGAAACTGGAAAACTATTAGTTGATGCAGGTGCTGATGCTTTGGTAGCGGGTAGTTTTGTTTTTGGATCTGATGATCCGGTAGCAACGATTAAGAAATTAGGAGAATTGTAGAAATAAAAAAACAAGGGGACTTCGAGGGCCTCAGTCACCTTGATTTATTTTTATCAATCAGTCATCTTTGATTTTTTCTTCAATCAATCACCCTTGATTTGTTTTTAATTCTTCAGTAACTATTTTTATATTTTCTGTAATCGATGAATTTAACTTTCTCAGATGGTATAATTTTTATATTGAAATAGCTTAAGAGATTGAATCTTCGTCAATTATAAGAACAAAGGAGTAATTAAATAATAAATCTTGATAGAATCTTTACTCTCCCTCTCTCTTCTCTTTAACTCTATAAAAAAACTATGACGCCTTTGAATTCAACGACGTCATAGTTTTTTTATATCTAGTCTTCTTTGCTAAATGAGCTTAACATCCAGTGCATTTTCTCTCTTCTTCTCATGAATCCTGTCACCAAATCATCGGTAGAAATGTCTCCAATTTCTCTTGCTGCTTCTACGGTATCGACCATAAACGAGAAAAGAATTTCATAATCTCTAAGGATTTCTTGAATAATTTCTTTCGAGTTTAAATCAGTTCCTGTTTCTTCAATTTCTGAGACTTCCAGGTAATCCTTCATTAAGCTGTAAGGAGTTGCACCAAATACTCTAATGCGCTCAGCAATATCATCTATTTCACCTACAACTTCAGTATATTCTGCTTCTGTTGTTTCATGAATGTCAAAAAACTCACTTCCTGTAACATTCCAGTGGTAATTTCGCAATTTTTGGTAATGCACATGAAGATTCGCTAACAATAAGTTAAGGTTATCTACTACTTTCTCTGACTCTTCAGAGTCAAATCCTAATCTTTTATATTCTTTCATTGTGGTTTTTATTTTTTATTATTTTATTTTTTAATCGTCTTTTTTTAAAATTTCGACCAATTGATTTTTGTACTTTGCTAATGCTTTTTCAAAATCATCACTATTTTCATTTTGTTTATTTGGAATAGTTTGTGGAGACTCCATCAAGTGTTCATATGTCGCTGGCATCTCTTTTCTTATTCTATCTGTCAAGTCGTTGATTTCTTGATGTAACTTTTCTTTATTTTCCATAGCTCAATTGATTAAAATTTTATCTACTCTCAAAATACTAAGAAGAAAGTGAAATGCTGATATTTTTGTATTAAAAAACCTTAAAAAGCGAACCATCAACTTATACTTCTAACATATTTATTCATGCTTTGTTTATCACATCACAGATTAATTCCAATATATTTATGGAAAAATGTGAATTAAGTTATCTCTATTACCAGATGGACATTACACGAAAGAAATATCAACACTTATCTGATGCTGAGTTATTGACTCACTACCGTACTAATGATGATAAAAAAATCATTGGAGAGCTCTACAAAAGATATGGACATCTTGTATTTGGTAGTTGTTTGAATTACTTAAAGAATAAAAATGATGCAGAGGACATCATGATGAATATTTTTATGTCTTTAGGGGAAAAAGTTCAAAAACATGAAATCAATTATTTTAAATCCTGGTTATTCGTGCTGACAAAGAATGAATGCTTAATGGTTTTAAGAAAAAAGAAGTACACCAATATTCCTTTAAATGAAGAACTTGTGGCTGAACAAGACGAGAAGGAAGAAAAAGAAATAAAGGAGATACAACTCGAAGAATTAGAAGCTGCCATTGCATCTTTGGAACCCCCACAAGATGAAGTAATCACGCTTTTTTACATTCAACAAATGACGTATAAACAGGTAAGTGAAAAGCTTAAACTTACTTTAAATAAAGTCAAAAGCGCAATTCAAAATGGAAAGCGTAACTTAAAAATTAAACTCAAGGAACATGATCTTTTTAAATCTATTGAATAGAATTTTTGGTCCAAAAAAACCTTTGAGTCGACAAGAAATTGATGACCATAAGGCAGGATTAGGAAATACTCACGACATAGAGATGAAAGTCTCGGATTCTAAATTCAATGCTGATGCTCTTCAAGGTTGGGAGAGTTCTGAAAACTCTGTAAAAGAGACAATGGCTTCTTCCGATAAGAAGATAGAGAATTTCGTTCATGACAAATCGGACGGAAAACAATCTAAGAACAATGGTCTAATATTAAGTTTTTCACTTTTTATTGTGACAATGTTGGTTTTAATTGTGTTCACTTATCAAGGAAATAAAATATTTGACGAGCAATCTCAGAGTATATCTGAAGTAAAAGAACGGCCTACCCGTATTGAAGAAGTTGATTTATTCACTGAAATTGCAATTGAAAAACAAATTTCTACCGATGAATTAAAAAAGTCTGATGTAACTATAGATGAAGTTGAAGTCTCAAACAATATGGTTGATAAATCTGATGAGTCGAATATAAAAGAGGATCACTTTTCAGAGAAGCCAAATAGAGATGATGAAAAAATCGAGTTGCCTATCCATTCAAGCGGGAAGATTTCCAGTTCTTCAAAAAACACGTTGGTTTATAATGAAGCAAAGGAAATGTACATCCACTCTCTAAAAAACGTTGACTATCGTGCATACCGTAACCGACCAATAAAAGTGAATGACCATTTAAATTTCGGAACACCAGCAAACCAAGCCTCTGAAAATGAAACTCAGGATTTTCAACAATTAGAAACAACTGATGTTACATACATTGATTATTTAACCGAATCTGCTGAGTTTTTTAAAAGAGGTCAATATAAGATTGCATTAAAAAGGTATTTAACAATTTTGGATACCTATCCTGATGATGTCAATGCTAATTTCTATGGTGGTTTGTGCTATTTTAATTTAGGCCAATTTGATAAGTCAACATTGATGTTTAGAAATGCTTATTCTGTTGGTTATGGTAATTTCAGAGAGGAAGCAATGTGGTTTACTGCAAGAGCAAATTATGAGTTGAAGAATGATCTTAAAGCTAAATACATGCTAAAAAAGATAATTGCAGAAGATAGCTTTTACAGTGAACAGGCAGAGGAGCTCTTGGAGACTATAGTGAAATAGCAGGACGATAATAAAATCGTCCATACTTTTCATCTTAATTAATTTATTCAGATAGACAGAACTTAGAAAAAGCTCTTTTCTTCTCTCACCATTCTTTTCAATAGTGGACTTGGTCGATATCTGTCTTCACCGTATTCTTCGAATAGTGTTTCCAACTGTTCAAGAACGTTTTTAATTCCTATTTCGTCAGCCCACTTTAAAAGTCCTTTTGGATAGTTTACACCTTTGGTCATTGCTAAATCAATATCTTCTTTAGTTGCAACATTGAGGAATAAAGCATCTGCTGCTTCGTTGATCAACATCACCAAGATTCGATTTAAGATTTCCTTCCCTAAAACCTCATCTTTTGTAGGTTCTGGTGTGATAGCATTCTCACTGTAGTCAAAATACCCTCTCCCCGACTTCCTCCCAAGGTAACCCGCTTCAGAATGACGCTTTTGCGTAAACGAAGGTTTGTATCTTGAATCGTAGTAAAACGCTTTAAAAACAGACTCTGTAACCGTATAGTTGATATCATTCCCAATGTAATCCATCAAAGTAAAAGGTCCCATTCTGAATCCACCAAGAGCTGTCATTGCCCAATCGATAGTTGCGAAATCTGCAATTCCTTCTTCATAAATACGCAGTGCTTCTCCATAAAAAGGACGTGCTACTCTATTCACTATAAATCCAGGAGTATCTTTAGCTAAAACAGTAACCTTATTCCATGAATCTATAATTGAGCGTGCTTCTATTAAAACTGTTTCACATGTTTGAACTGCTGGTATGATTTCAACCAACGGCATAAGTGGCGCAGGATTAAAAAAATGAATTCCAATCACTCTGTTTGGATTTTTCAACACCGAACCAATGGCAGCAATAGAAAGTGACGAAGTATTCGAAGCCAGAATACAGTTTTCATCAACCAGTGATTCCAATTGACTAAAAACAGCATGTTTTATCTCTATATTTTCAACAATTGCTTCGATAATCATTCCCGAACCTTTGAAATCGCTCATTTGTGTTGAAAAATTGATTCTACCGAAAACATCATTCCCGAAGTCTTCCGTCCATTTACCTTTTTCAATTAAGCGTTCAATGACTTTTTGTAAACTGTTTTTCGCTTTGGTTAAGGCTTCTTGATTCACATCGACAAGCGCTACTCTATGACCAGATTGTGCTGCAACTTGAGCAATACCAGCCCCCATTGTTCCAGCACCTAAAACACCTATTTTAATCTTACTCATTTGTTATCTCTTTAATATCTAATTTAGCCGAATACTATTTGCCTTTAAAAACAGGTTTACGTTTTTCCAAAAACGCTTGTGTTCCTTCTTTGAAATCTTCTGTTGAACCTGCTTCAGCTTGTAGCTGTTCTTCTACATCCAATTGTTCTTTCAAGGTATTGTTGAATGAAGCGTTTACTGCTTTCTTCGTTAATCCATAACCACGCGTTGGCATTTTTGCCATTTTTGCAGTCATTCCAGAAATATAGGCATCGAACTCTTCGTCTTCCACTGCTTTATAAATCATGTTCATTGCTTCTGCCTCTTGAGCTGAAACTTTATCCCCTGTCATCATTAAGGCCAATGCTTTTTGAGCACCTACCAAACGCGGCAAAAAGAAAGTTCCACCAGAATCAGGAATCAAACCAATTGCTGCAAAAGCTTGAATGAAAGTCGCAGAATTTTTAGCTACAACAATGTCACACGCCAATGCCAAGTTTGCTCCTGCCCCTGCTGCTACTCCATTTACTGCTGCAATAATTGGCTTCTCAATTTCACGTAAACGCATTACGATAGGATTGTAATGGTCTCCTACAATATTCTTTAAAGGCGGTCCATTCGGATCTGTTGCTTCAGCTAAATCTTGTCCAGCACAAAATGCCTTTCCTTCTCCTGTTAAAACGATTACACGAACTGCGTCATCATTCTTACACTCGTCCAATGCTTTCTGAACGGCAAATGCTAATTCTTGATTAAAACTATTGTATTTATCTGGGCGATTAAACTTTAACGTTGCAACGCCATCCTCTTTAGTGAATTGTAGTACCATTTTAATTTCTTTTTTTATAAAAATAAAAAAGAATCGACCACTAATGGAACTTCAGCGTTGATTTTTCAATAAATTCTCATCATTTTTGAAGAAATTAATGAAATAGAGATGAAAAAACGATATTACGCAATCTATAAACCTTTTGATATGTTGTCTCAATTCACTGGAGATGAGAACGCCAGTCTTTTGGGTGATTTGCATAATTTTCCAATTGATGTTTATTCAATAGGTCGTTTAGATAAAACCAGTGAAGGCTTACTGTTATTGACCAATGATAATGATTTTAAAAACCGCGTTTTAGATCCTAAAAATAAATCTAAAAAGACTTACTATGTTCAGGTGGACCATGACATTACTCCTGAAGCGTGTAAAGAATTGTCTGCAGGCACAATTTCCATTAAACACGAAGGAAAGCAGCACAGAGTTGCACCGGCAGAGTGCATAAAAATAGATGAACCGAACTTGCCTGAGCGAAGCGTTCCCATACGTTTTAGAAAGGATATACCGACAAGTTGGATTGCATTGACCCTAAGAGAAGGAAAGAATAGACAAGTACGCAAAATGACTGCTGCTGTTGGATTTCCGACTTTAAGATTAGTGAGGTATTCTATTGGTTCATTTAACATCGGCACAATGCAGCCGGGAGATGTTTTAGAAATAAATCCAATTGATGTACTCCCTGACTGGTCTAATAGATAATCTTGACGATTTTCACCTCACGGTTTTCCCCACCTAATGATAATAGTGCTATTTCTCCTTCTTTCTTTCCTATCATGGCTTTCGCTATAGGAGCAATAAAGGCTACCTTCTTTTCTCTAATGTTGGCTTCATCAACTCCTACAATTTTCAAAGTTACCGGAGTCTTTACAGTGTCAATTGTATAGGTTACTGTTGCACCGAAGCGCACCTCATCCTTAGATTGGTTTTTAGCATCCAATACACGAGCAGAATTAATGCGTTCATTCAATAAGTTGAGCTTTCCATCTATTTCAGCAGCTTTTCTTCTTTTCTCTCGCTCATCAGAAGAATCATAATTAGACAATTCTTCTAACAATTCTATCTTTTCTGTTTTCAGCGCCTCGAAACCTTCCGGTGTAACATAATTAGGGGTATTGTCAGGCAATGCAGCCCGTGGTGGAATCATTGGCGCTTCTTCTTGGTCTCCTTCTCTGACAAATCCTCTGCTCATAAATTAGATTTAGTATCTAAAGTACTGAATATTTAATTAGTTAGAAAGCTAAAACGAGAAGCCGTTGAAAGACTATGCCTTAATAATTAAATTTATTGTTGTATCTTTAGTAAAGAATTCTATGAAAATTACAATTGAAGAAATAAGAAAACACTTGACTTACGGCTTGCCTGGAGAAGACGCTCATATTGCTATGTCTCCTGGTGGTCGAGGAAGATCTTCTGAAGCAAAAAAACTCGCTACAAATTATAGGGAGAGTGCTGTTGCCCTTGTTATTTACGAAAAGCAGAACGAACTAAAAGGTATTTTGACAGAACGCTCACCATATCGAGGAGCACATAGTGGAGAGGTTTGTCTACCTGGTGGTAAAAGAGAAGACTTTGAAACTGATTTAAAACAAACTGCAATACGAGAATGCGTTGAAGAGATAGGACTAAAGTACGAACGTTTCGAACTTTTAGGAGAGTTAACACCCGTTTTTATTCCTGTAAGTAACTTCAGTGTACAACCCTATGTTTTTCATTATACCGAACCACCTGTTTTCATTCAAAACATACGGGAAGTCGCAGAAATATTCTCCTTTCCTTTGCGTCAACTTTTCCAAGAAGATATCATCAAGAGAACACGTATAGAACTTGATGATAAAAGGGTTTTAAATGACATTCCCTATTTTGATATTAACAACAAGATAGTCTGGGGAGCTACAGCATTGATACTGCATGAATTTAAGAAGTTATTTGTTGGGGAGGATAGATAATGGCTAATGATAAACTGTTAATGGTGAACGAGGATAAATCCTATCGCATTAACCATTGATAATTAAAAGAAATAGTATCCTACATACCCTACCATTTCCTTTATCAGACCAAACCAACCGTTAAACGTATCTGTATCTGGAATTATAAATTCGTTCCAATGATAAAAACGTTCTTTCCCCACATATTGATCTGTAGAAAAAGGAGTGACCTCCATGTTTTGTTTGTCAAATGATGCTTTTGCTCTTTTCATGTGCCTTGCCGATGTAATGAGAACAAAAGACTCAAAGTGTGGGTAAGACTGTTTAAACAAAGCTGCGGTATACTTTGCATTTTCATGGGTGTTCCTAGAGTCTGTCTCTGTAATGATATCTTTCTCGGGAATTCCCCATTCAACAAGTTGTGTTTTTAATTGAACTGCTTCGTCTAAGCCTTTATCTGTAACGTCTCCATGTTTACCTACGATGCATATTTTACTGATTTTTTTAGATTTATACAAATCAATTGCTTGCCAAATTCTATCTCCACCTCTTCGTATGCTTAATCGCTCGGCACTATTGTCGTATTCAAACATACCACCCAAAACAATCCCTACATCATGGTGAACAATTTCACTTTTATTTACTGCTGGGACCTCCCATAAATGCAAAGCTTCTTTATAAATAAAAGTATTGGAAAAAAATAAAACAATTGCAATAGTAGAAATTCTAGCGATCTTTTTTCGTTTCTTGTTTTTGACAAATGCCCAAATTAAAACACTTAGGATTAACCATGTAAGTGGAGTAATAAGAAAGTAAACTATTTTAGAAAGTATTAAGATCATACCTGAAACATTATGCAGACACAATAAAAACCTTATATTTGTGACCTAAATTAAAATTATTTAATCAATACTTAAGTTATGGATAAAAATATTCTAGATACAGAAAAATATTTCGGTTTTTCTCAAGACGACATTTTAGGAGGTTTACTCGAAATAGGTTTAAACCTATTGATTGCGGTAATCATCTTCATTATAGGAATGAGATTGGCGAAGTTCTTTAGTAAAATGGTCGTTAAAGTCCTTGAGAGAAGAGATTCAGACAGAGGCTTGATCACATTCATGAAAGGTTTAGTAAGTGGTCTTATTAAAGTATTGACTATTATCACTGTCTTTTCTCAATTAGGAGTAGAAATGACATCTTTCATTGCACTACTTGGAGCAGCAGGTTTGGCTATTGGTATGGCATTCTCTGGTACATTGGGTAATTTAGCTGGTGGAATAATGTTATTGATTTTCAAACCTTTTAAAGTCGGTGATTACATCACAACACAAAGTGAATCTGGGACTGTAAAAGAAATTCAAATTTTCCATACGGTAATGACTACTCCAGATAATAAAACAATCATTATTCCAAATAGTCCATTGTACAACAATAACATTACCAACTTCAGCATGCAACCTACACGTCGTGTTGACTTTTCTTTTGGTTTTGGATATGGTGAAGATTTCAAATTGGCAAGGGATACTGTATTAGAGATTGTAAACAGTCATGATAAAGTGTTTAAAGACCCAGAGCCTTTTGTAAAATTAGGATCTTTAGGAGAGTCATCAGTTAATTTAACTGTTCGTATCTGGTGTAAAAAAGAAGATTATTGGGACATTCACTTTTACGTAAACGAGAAGGTTTATGAAAGATATGGGCAAATTGACGGCTTATCTATCCCTTTCCCACAATTGGATGTTCATGTGGATGGTAATGTCAAAAATGATTAAACATTTCCATAAAAAAATAATTATAAAAGTGCTGTATGCTAAAGGCAATAAGTTTTAAGCATACAGCACTTATAACAATCACCTTCAATCATGAATGACTTCTCTATCTGATGAGTTTTTAAAATATATTTAGCTTAACACAAATTGAATACCTGCTTATCGCTTTTTACTCCCTCCCTATCGAAAAGAAAGTTCCTGTAGGAGTGATGTTCATATCTACAACCTCCCATGTGATAAACAGAATAAGTAATTTATCGATAAATGATTTTTTGAGTTTGGTTTCTCTATACAATTTGCTCAATGTGATCTCACCTGCTTCTTTAATCGTATTTAAAATCAATTGTTCATCCTCATCAAAAGCTTGAGGAGTTGAGGTCTTGTTGCGTAGCTTCTTCCATACTCCAACAAGGATTTTACTGGCCAACAAAGTATGATCTTCTCGTCGAACATACGTTTTCCAGTTTCCATCTTCATCCAAAGCTTTTACCGGTTTGTGCTCTACTTCATCCACTGTTACTTCCAGAACTAACTTATGCTTTTCTTGCATAATTTGAGTTTTAATCGTCACTTCTGGCTTACAATATAATGATGCTGCACCTTGAATTACATGAAATTCTTCTTCAGGGTTTACTCCCACTACTTTTCCATTGTCTTTCACACCAATTAAAAGTCTTCCGCCATTCGTATTGGCAAATGCTGCAAGAGTTCGCGCTATTTTCTTAGGATCATCTACACGAAACTTAAAGTCCTGTGTTTGATGCTCTCCTTCTCTAATATATGATTTAAGAATATCCACAGAAAAGAAAATTTTAATCTTAGGGTTTATAAAAATGACGAATAGCGAATATAACTAAGGATTCCAGATTTCCCAGGCTTTTACCGCTTGTTGATGTAACATAGATAATCCATTCAAGGTATCTGCACCATTCTCACGTGCTAATTTCAAAAACTGAGTCTCTGGTGGGTTGTAAATTAAATCAACTACAAAGTGGTCCTCTCCTACTAATTCGATTGGAAAGTTCGGTTTTTCCTCCAAATTTGGAAAGGTTCCGAGTGGTGTACAATTCACAATCATGGGAAAAGACTTTACCATAATTTCATTGGCTTGATCATAGGCGAAAATCATTTGATCTTCATTTGGAGTGCGGGATAAGTGTCCTACAGTTATTCCAAGGTTTCGCAAAGTATAGGCTACTGCCTTTGATGCTCCTCCAGTTCCGAGCAGTAAAGCACGTTCATGGATATTGCGTAGGAATGGTTTTATCGATTGACCAAAACCAAAAGCATCTGTATTGTGTCCTATTGCTTTTCCGTCTTTAAAATGAATGCAATTTACTGCTCCTATTTCTTTAGCTTCCACACTTAATTCATCTAAGAAAGGAATCACCGCTTCTTTATATGGAATAGTTACACTTACACCTGTAAATTCAGTAGGTGCTTTTTTCATCCATTCTTCAAGTGCTTTTACATCCGGAAGTTCAACATTTTCAAAAGTGGCTTCAATTTGTTCTTTTTCAAACTTCTCCATGAAATGACTTCTCGAAAAGGAATGTCCAAGTGTTTTTCCTAATAATCCAAACCTTGGTGTGCTTTGCTTCATCATATTTTCTCATTCTCAGATTTACTACCAAATTTATCCATCAAGTAAACCAATAAATAACCTCCTATTGCTAAAAGTACAACATATAACAATTGTGGTTCTCCATTAAAGTTATCAGGCAAAACATTTACCATCATCCAGTCTTCTTTACCATTAGAATGAATAACAAGTGGAGCTTCTCCAATAGCATTTTTCCATGGCCAAATCTTCAACAAGGAACCAATTAAGAATCCAGACAACGTAGCCAAAACAAGATTTTTATAGTTATCAAATAAGTACTTCAATAAACGACTAAACGAAAGTATTCCGATAAGACAGCCCAAACAGAAAAGTCCAATGATTACAAAGTCCATGTTTTTCAATCCTTCAATTACCATAGCGTATGAACCTAAAAGCACAAGTATGAATGCCCCACTAATTCCAGGTAAAATCATAGCACAAATAGCAATTGCTCCACTTAAAATAATGTACCATGAGTCACCACCACTGGCTACCACATGAATTGTAGAAATATAAGCAGCTATAGCAGTTCCTATGATGAGTCCGATTACTGTCTTTACATCCCACTTTTTAACTGTTTTAAGTATCAATTGCGTACTTCCCAGTATTAATCCAAAAAAGAATGCCCAAAGTAAAACGGGAAACTCATCCAATAGATAAGTAACTACTCTTGCTAAAGATAAAATACTGATGGCAATCCCAATTAATAGGGCTACAAAAAAGTTTCCATTGACGTGTTTCCAAAAGGAAATAACCCCTTCATTTTTAAGCTTTTTTAGGGCTTCTAAGTTAATGTTGCTTATACTTCCAATCAGTTCTTCATAAATTCCAGTAATAAAAGCAATCGTTCCTCCTGATACACCAGGAATAACATCAGCTGCTCCCATCGCTAAACCACGCAGACTAATTCCGGCTAATTGGGTAAATGACCTAGGTTTTTTCTCCATTATACTTCTATTGATTGATCTATTTCATTGGCGTACGCCTCTACTCCACCAATTACAATTCCGATATTCAAAAAGTTATGATTTGTATTTAAGAAGTTTGCTACTGCTGCTGCACGTTTTCCTGTTTTACACATGACATACGTTTCCTTTTCGCAATCCAATTCATTAGCACGCGTTGGAACTTCATCCATAGGAATATGAACACATTGAAGATGTCCTATCTTGTATTCATAGTTTTCACGAACATCTAATAACGTGAATGACTTGTTTTCCTTTAGGACTTTAGCTAATTCTTGTACTGATATATCTTTCATCGGTTTCAATCAAAATAAATTCTCGGTAAATTTAGGGATAATATATGTATTTGACAGAAATTCATAACTGTTTCCCTTATTGCTTTGAAAGAGTTTGAATAATACAACAAAAGTGATTATTTAAACTAAGCGTTCTTTACTGAGAGTGACGTCTAGAAAATTAACCGTGGAGTGACGTAAAAAAGTCGCTCAGATTACTGAGTTTAAGATGATGTTAAAATTCCTATCACTAAATAAAAGCCCTCCATTATAGTCAACTAAAGTTGCCAAAACATTCGGGATGAACTGTGCTTAAAACCAAACTAAGGGGCTGCCAAGCAATTTTATCTCGTGGTAGTTTACAGTAAACCCTCCTCACATATCAATTGTTTTTTGATTATATAGTAATCAAAAAAAGGATTATTAAATAAACATTCATTACATTTGCATCAGTGGATTGTTGTATAAAAGTGCAAGTTTCTACTAACCAAAACGATATGCAGTTTTACCCATTTAAACAAACGTAAAACTGAAAAACAATGCAACAACGTGCAATTGTCCACATGGATATGGACACATTTTTTGTCTCTTGCGAACGACTCACAGACAGTCGGCTCGAAGGCAAACCTATTTTAATCGGAGGTTCATCCGACCGAGGAGTCGTAGCTTCGTGCAGTTACGAAGCCCGGCAATTTGGAATTCATTCTGCCATGCCGATGAAACTGGCCATTCATCGTTGTCCGGAGGCAATAGTCATTTCTGGAAATTCGGATACATACACCAAGTACTCCCAAATGATTACAGATATAGTGAAAGACTCTGCACCTGTTTATGAGAAAAGTTCTATTGATGAGTTCTATATGGACTTTACAGGAATGGACAAGTTCTTTGGCTGCTTACAGTACGCAAAAGAAGTTCGAGAGCGTATAATTCGTGAATCGGGGTTGCCTATCTCCTTTGGTTTGTCCGAAAACAAGACAGTTTCTAAAATTGCTACAGGAGAAGCCAAGCCGAATAATGCAATTAATGTAGATTATGGAAATGAACGCTACTTCTTAGCTCCTTTATCTATTCGCAAGATTCCATCTGTTGGATTAAAGACGTATCAGACTTTTTGTGGTTTGGGTGTAAAGAAGATTCAAACCTTACAGGAAATGCCTGTCGAACTCTTAGAGCAAGTTTTTGGAAAAATGGGACGTGCCATTTGGAAGAAAGCACACGGAATAGACACTTCTCCTGTTATTCAGTACAACGAAAAGAAATCCATGTCGGCAGAGCATACCTTCGAACAAGACAGTATTGATGTTTATCAAATGCGATCCTTACTCTGTGCAATGGGAGAAAAACTGACTTTCCAATTGCGGAATAGCAATAAGGTTTCTGCTTGCGTAACGGTGAAAATTCGCTATTCTGATTTTCAAACCAAGACCTTACAACGTAAGATTCATTACACGGCAGCAGATCATGAAATTATTCCATTAATAGTGGCATTATTCGATCAACTCTATCAACGGCGTGTACGAATTCGTTTGGTTGGAGTTCGTTTGAGTCACTTGGTACAAGGAGGACAGCAAATCAGCTTGTTTACTGACGATAGTAAATATTCTAATTTGTATCAGGCCATGGATAAAATCAGGAATCGATATGGTACCGATAGCGTGATGTACGCCCGCTCGAAGTGATTTTTGTATGAAAGCTTCAAATACTGCGTTACGTTCACAATCGGCAGTATCAGTGTATTACAAACAAACCATAAAACATTGTCCTCGGTACTTTCGATAAGCTCAATCACCGCAGTCAACGGTTTCTTCCATAACCTTTAGACTCTATTTTTTTTCGGTGAGTGAGCCTGTCAAAGGCATCGAAAACACACGGAAAAGTCATTTAAAATAAAAAAATGTTTATCCATACAAAATACAGCATCGGCTACGGCATGAAATCTCCTGAGGAAACCATTCAGTGGGCAAAGGATTGTAGCTTTCCGTGTTTAGCGGTGACCGACATCAATACAACAACAGCAATATTGAGCAGTCTGAAATTTGCTCAACACATCGAATTTCCAATTGTCGCTGGAGTAGACATTCGCAATGGCGTTGAGCATTGTTACCTTATTATTGCTGAGAACAACAGAGGTTTTCATGAGCTCAATGCTTTTCTGACGAAACACCTGCATGAAAGCTTAGATTTTCCACAAGTCGTACCCTATTTAGCGAATTGTAAAGTCATTTACCCTTTAGACAACAAGCCGAAGAGTTTACGCGACAATGAATTCATAGGAATACAAGCTCATGAACTCAACAAGCTTCCTTTTATTAAAGATGTCCCGAAAGAAAAATGGATGGCGGTTCAGCTCATGACTTTCCAAACGAAAAGAGAATTCAATACTCACCGTTTATTGCGCGCTATAGACAAAAACGCTTTGCTTTCTCAATTGCCGAAGAACGAACAAGCACCAGAAACAGAGCAGTTTCACTCTTTCGAAAAACTGAACGAGCTGTTTTCAAAAGAAGCTTTTGTTTTGAAACAAACCTTCGAGCTTTTGTCCACATGTCAAATCTATTTTGGGTTTAACGATGATGCCGAACCACAAAACATCACTACTTACACAGGCACACATAAAGAAGACAAGGAGCTAATTCAATCACTATGTTTAAAAGGCAGAGTAAAACGTTATCCTTGGGCCGATTTTACAACAGAAAACGAAACTGCTAAAGAAATTACAGAGCGCATTGAACGAGAGATTGGCGTGATTGAGAAAAAAGGATTCATGGCGTATTTTTTAGTCACTTGGGACATTATTCATTATGCGAAGTCTCAAACTTACTTTCATGTCGGACGAGGAAGTGGCGCCAATAGCATTGTTGCTTACTTATTAGGAATAACCGATGTCGACCCTTTGGAGTTAGACCTTTATTTCGAACGTTTTATTAATCTTTACCGTAAGAACCCACCCGATTTTGACATTGACTTTTCTTGGAGGGAACGCGATGATGTCTTGCATTACATTTTCAATCGCTTCCCAAACAGTGCTCTAATTTGTACCTACAATACCTTTAAATACAAAAGCTGTGTTCGAGAACTGGGCAAAGTATTGGGACTTCCGAAAACAGACATTGATAAGCTAAGCAGTGGGAAGTATCAACTTCACGAGTTAGATCAAATGAATCTGCTTGTGTTGAAATATGGTAAATACATCGAAGGACTTCCTTCTCACTTGAGTATTCATGCGGGTGGAGTTATCATCAGTGAAAAACCAACTTCATGGCTGAGCGCAACATTTCTTCCTCCGAAAGGATTTCCAACTGTTCAGTTTTCTATGCTGGAAGCTGAAGACGTAGGCTTATATAAATTCGACATTCTCAGTCAGCGTGGATTGAGTAAAATTCGTGAGAGTTTAGATATTATCGCTTACAACCAACCAGAAAAGGAGATTCACGACATTCATGATTTGGTCTCTTTTAAGAATGACAAAAAGATACAGTCACTTCTGCAAAATGGAGAAGCGATGGGATGTTTCTATGTTGAATCTCCAGCGATGCGCATGCTCATGAAGAAACTCAAGACCACCACTTATCTTGACTTGGTTGCTGCGAGCTCGATTATTCGTCCGGGAGTCGCCAGTTCTGGAATGATGAAAGAATACATCTTACGCCACAAAGATAAAGACCGAAGAAAGTTGGGACATCCTCTACTCCTTTCGATTATGCCAGAAACTTATGGTATTATGGTATATCAAGAAGATGTAATTAAAGTCGCGCACCACTTCGCCGGACTGAGTTTAGATGAGGCCGATATCTTACGTCGGGGAATGACAGGAAAATACCGTTCACGTGGAGAGTTTACTGCCATCCAAGATCAATTCTTCTCGAACTGTAAAGAGAAAGGTTACGCAGATGAATTGACCCAAACCATTTGGAAACAAATCGAAAGTTTCGCGGGGTATGCTTTCTCCAAAGGACATTCTGCATCTTATGCTGTAGAGAGTTTCCAAAGCTTGTACCTCAAAGCTTACTTTCCTTTAGAATATATGGTAGCTACGATTAATAATTTTGGTGGATATTACACCACAGAGTTTTATATTCATGAAGCAAGAAGATTGGGAGGAATCATTGAACCACCTTGCATTCAAAACAGTCAGTGGGAAACCACCATTCAAGGAAAAACGATTTACCTTGGTTTTCAGCTGATTTTGGGAATTGACAGCAAAGAAGTTGTACGTTTTCTTCGTTTTCGACAAGAGAATGGGAAATTTAACTCATTGGATCATTATTTACGCATGTTACATCCTTCTTTAGAGAATTTGCTCTTACTCATTCGTATTAATGCATTTCGAGCTATTTCCACCAACAAGCAAGCTTTAAAATGGCAGGCTCACTTATTCTATAAGAAATCTAAAGTTGTAAAGCATCAAGAAGCTTTATTTGAGCAAGAAACCAAACAATATGAGCTGCCCGTTTTGCAAATGGATGAATTAGAGCAGTCTTTTGAAGAGTTAGATTTACTTGGTTTTCCTTTAAACAACCCTTTTGAATTACTGGAAGAGCCGATCAAAGATTTCATTTCTGTCAAAGACTTAGAGAAGTACGACAAGCAACACATTACTGTTTATGGTTATTTAGTCACCATCAAAACCACCAGAACAAAACGCGGGGATTTAATGAATTTCGGGACTTTTCAAGATTACTCAGGTGATATTTTCGACACTGTTCATTTCCCCCCAAGCGTAAAAGCTTTTCCATTTCGTGGACGTGGAATTTATCAACTCCGTGGAAAGGTTACTCAAGAGTTTGGTTATTATAGTTTAGAGGTCGTTCAACAAGTAAAGCTTAAAGAAGTTGATGATAGTAGACTTTAAGAATCTCCATTCATAATAATCAAAGCATACTGGGTGAAAAAAGAATAATCAAACATTCTAAATCAATGAAACATAAACTCCTAAAAAGGTTTATAAAGTTGACTTAATGTTATTATCTTTGGGAACGAATAAATTATAATTATGGCAAATACATCAGATATTAAAAATGGTCTTTGTATCAATCTTAATGGTAAATTATCTACCATTGTAGAATTCCAACACGTAAAACCAGGTAAAGGACCTGCATTTGTACGTACTAAATTGAGAGAAATAGAATCAGGTAAGGTTTTAGACCACACTTTCTCGGCTGGACACAAAATTGATGTTGTACGTATTGAAAAGAGACAATACCAATATCTATATGAAGAAGAGAACGTAGGTTATCACTTCATGAATACTGAAAACTATGAACAAGTATTGATTCCAAAAGTATTGGTAACAAATCCTTTGTTCTTGAGAGAAGGAATGATGTGTGAAATTACTTTCCATGCTGAGGAGGAAAATCCACTAATTGTTGATTTACCGACTTATATTGAAGCTGAGATTACTTATACAGAACCAGGAATCAAAGGAGATACAGCAACAAATACTTTTAAACCAGCGACCATTGACACAGGTGCAGAAGTTAGGGTTCCTTTATTTATTGATCAAGGGGAAAGAATCAAGATAAATACTGAAAAAGGAGAATACGTTGAAAGAGTAAAGTAAAATTTACTTTAAACAATATGTATAGTTAAAAGCCCCGACAGTATCGTCGGGGCTTTTATTTTTAAATTTATAGCTATGGAAAAACTAGTTTTAATTCACGGAGCATTAGGAGATTATTCAGAATTTAATAAAATTGTTCCATTGTTAGAAAAGAAGTATGAAATCCACACATTCGAAATTCCTCACCATGGAAATTATCAAGATTCTAAGATAGAGTTTGAGATCAACGCAATTGTAATTGACTTTCTAAAATTCCTAAAAACGATTGGACCAAGCTATATTTATGGCTTTAGTTTAGGAGGTTATCTTGCAATTGCAGCAGCTCAGCAAGATGAAACCAACATCAAAGGAATTGTTACTCAAGGCACAAAATTCGACTGGACTATAGAAACTGCAATCAAAGAAACTATTGGATTGAATGTTGACTTCCTCTCTACAAAAGCAGAAGGTTTTTACAACTACTTAGTAGGTCTTCATGGAGCATATTTGCCTCAATTATTAGATAAAACAGTTGATTTCATGACCTTATTGGGTAAAAACCCCATAATTTCATCAGAAAGCGTTAAAAAAATTACAATCCCTGTTCGACTTACTCGTGGAGGAAAAGACAAAATGGTCAGCAAAGAAGAAACGTTGGAAATTTGTCGAGGTTTAAAATTTGGTCGTTATTTTGAAGTTCCAAGCATGATTCATCCACTTGGATTTATTTCGCCGAAACACAGTGCTCGTTTAATTTCAATACAGTTGGAAAGTCTCAATTACCAATGGACTTCTACTTCATTTGGAGAAATAGCTTATCAAGTACTTGGGAACATTCAAAACGATACAGAACCGGTTGTTCTTTTTCTACATGAAGCTATTGGCTCTATTGCGCAATGGCAAGATTTTCCAGAACAACTTTGTAATCAATTAAAACTCCCTGGAATCACTTTAGAGTTTCCAGGATATGGATTTAGTGAAGCAGAAGAAAAAATTAGAGATTCAAAATACCTTCATGAATTTGCACTAGCATATCTTCCATCATTTATTGAAAGCATTCAATTGAAAAATCCTTTGCTTATTGTTGGTCATTCTGACGGTGGCACAAATGCATTGTTGTATAGTTCAAAACACTCCACTAAAGTAAAAGGCATTGTTACAATGGCGGCTCATTACATCAATGAAAAGGAAACCAAAGCAGGAATTCAACCAGCAATTCATGCGTGGAACAACAAGAAGTTAAGAGGATTAGAGTTTTTCCACGGTGAAAAGACAGAGCGATTGTTTTTTGCGTGGGCCAACACATGGTTACAGCCCGACTTTAATGATTGGGATATTTCAGAGGAAATCAGAGGGAATAATGTGCCTGCTTTGATTATTCAAGGTAGCGATGATCAATACGGAACGGATCAACAAGTGAATGGCATTGTTAATCTATTACAGAATGGACATCCATATTTTATCGACAATTGTGGACATGCACCTCATTTGGAAAAGAAACAAGAAGTGATTGCAAAAATCAATGAATTTATTGTGAAATGGATACGGTAGGGGTGATTTGCAAATCGTCCGTACGATTCCATTCAATAATGAATAATTTTGTATAGAAAAAAGCCGTACTCTCACGAATACGGCTTTTTAATATTTAAAATTTCACTAGAAGATAATTAGTTCTAGGTATCAATCGTTGCATATTTTGCATTTTGTTCGATAAACTCCCTACGTGGCGGAACATCATCTCCCATTAGCATAGAGAAAATTTGATCAGCTTCTGCAGCGTTGTCTATTGTAACTTGACGAAGTGTTCTGAACTCTGGATTCATTGTTGTATCCCAAAGTTGAACTGCATTCATCTCCCCAAGACCTTTATAACGTTGGATTCCAACTGAAGATCTAGGAGCATTACCTCTAAGTTTATCAATAATTAAATCACGTTGATCATCACTCCATGCATACTCTGACTTCCCTCCTCTTTTAATTAAATAAAGTGGTGGAGTAGCAATATAGATATGCCCTCTATCGATTAATTCTTTCATATAACGGAAGAAGAAAGTCAAAATCAAAGTTTCAATGTGCGCCCCATCGACGTCGGCATCACACATGATTACTATCTTATGGTATCTTAATTTATCCGTATTTAATGCTTTAGTATCATCTTCTGTACCGACCCTTACACCAAGAGCAGTATAAATATTTTTAATCTCTTCGTTTTCGAAAATCTTGTGTTGCATCGCTTTCTCAACGTTCAAGATTTTACCACGCAAAGGCATAATTGCTTGGAAATTTCTATCACGACCTTGCTTTGCAGTACCACCTGCCGAATCTCCCTCGACAAGGAACACTTCACAAAGTGCAGGATCTTTCTCTGAACAGTCTGCTAGTTTACCTGGCAAACCACTTCCTGACATTACACTTTTACGTTGAACCATCTCACGTGCTTTACGAGCAGCGTTACGTGCACGGGCAGCAATGATGATTTTTTCAACAATTTTCTTTGCATCTGCAGGATGTTCCTCAAGGTAATTTGCTAACATTTCAGAAACAGCCTGAGAAACTGGAGCTTGAATTTCACGGTTACCTAACTTTGTTTTGGTTTGTCCTTCAAACTGTGGCTCCTGTACTTTAACCGAAATAATTGCAGTTAATCCTTCACGGAAGTCATCTCCTAAAATCTCAATCTTTTCTTTGGCCAATAAACCAGAATCATCTGCATATTTTTTCAAAGTAGTGGTTAAACCACGACGGAAACCAGTAAGGTGCGTTCCACCTTCATGCGTATTAATGTTATTAACATAAGCAATAATGTTTTCAGTATATGACATATTGTACATCATCGCTACTTCAACAGGAACTCCGTCTTTCTCTCCATCCATATAGATTACCTCTTCAATAAGTGGCTCTCTACTTTTATCTAAGTACTTAACAAACTCTCTTAAACCTCCTTGAGAATGAAATAATTCTGATGGTGATTCTCCATCATCATTTTTAGAAGCTTCTCTTAAGTCTGTGATTGAAATCTTAAGCCCTTTATTCAAGAACGCTAATTCTCTCATTCGTGCTTTAAGCGTCTCATAATTATAATGTACTTCATCAAAAATAGATTCATCTGGACTAAAAGTCACAATTGTACCTGTTTTTTCAGAAACACCAATTTCTTTTACTTCATACTGTGGAACACCAATTTTATATTCCTGTTGGAATATTTTCCCATCTCTGTGAACAATTGCTGACAAGTCAGAAGACAAAGCATTCACACATGAAACCCCAACCCCGTGGAGTCCACCAGAAACCTTATAAGTATCCTTATCGAATTTCCCTCCTGCGTGCAGAACGGTCATTACGATTTCAAGTGCAGATTTTTTCTCTTTGGTATGCATCGCAGTTGGAATACCACGACCATTATCCTCTACAGTTATTGAATCTCCTTCATTTATTGTAACTCTTATGGTGTCACAATGACCAGCCATAGCTTCATCAATGGAGTTATCAATAACCTCGTACACCAAGTGATGTAATCCCTTATTCCCAACATCTCCAATATACATCGCAGGACGCTTTCTAACAGCTTCTAATCCTTCTAATATCTGTATATTATCCGCGGAATAATCTTCTCTATTCTTTTCAGCTTCACTCATTTGTTTACCCAATAAATTAAAATTGTAACACTATGTCCCGAAAAACTTGAGACATGAGCAAATATACGAATTTTACGACTATAAACGAAGTGGAATCAAAGGTTTTTCAACGGGGTTATCAACAATTTATAGAGTTTTTCAACCCAACTGCTCAAAGCATAGATTAAAAGTCGATTAATCAAGCTTACTGCGGCTTTTAAGCCAAGTAATTTCGCAACTAAGGACTGAAATAAATGATCGGTAACCTGACTATATGTTCATCACTTTAATTAATGACATTGAAAGCTCATAAAGGAATAGAAAATCATTAATTCTATAGATTCATTAAAGTGTTTCTTTCTTATAATAATCGTCCCAATCTTTAATGTCTACCTCCCCTAACTTACCAACTGATTTGGCGATTATCATTGAAACGGCAGCATCTCCTGTAACGTTCACTGTCGTTCTCAACATATCCAGTGGACGATCAATGGCGAAGATTAGCGCCAATCCAGCTTCTGGAATTCCTGCTTGTGCCAGTACAATTACCAACATAACCATTCCAGCACCCGGTACTGCCGCAGATCCAATACTCGCCAAAGTTGCTGTAGCGACTATTCCCAATTGGGCATAAAAATCTAATTCCATACCAAAAGCTTGAGCAATAAAAACAGCAGCAACAGCTTGATATAAACTGGTTCCATCCATATTGATTGTTGCACCAATTGGCAATACAAAACTACTCACTTCTTTATTTACCCCAAGATGCTCTTCAACCCTTTCCATCGTTACCGGAAGAGTAGCTGCAGAAGAACTGGTACTGAAAGCCAGCAATTGTGCTGATGAAATTCCCTTTAGAAAAAAACGAGGATCCTTCTTTGTAAAAACATAGACTAAAACAGTGTAAATTACTATCATTAATAACAATCCAAAAACTACACAGACAGCATACCAAAGGAGTGCTAAAAACAAGTCTTGGCTTGGAGATTCTACAACAAGTCCAGCCAACAAAGCAAAAACACCTATCGGAGCAACCAGCATAATCAAATCAATGAGCTTTAATACAACCTCGTTAAAACCATCAAAGAATGCTTTAACAGGAGCTGATTTATCAATAGGGATCAATATTAGTCCAACACCAAAAAAGATTGCAAAGACAATCACCTGGAGCATATTTCCATTATCAGAAGCCGCATTAAAAATATTGTCTGGAATTAAATCTTCTAAAGCCCGAAGGGGACCATTTTCTTTCTGATCAGCAGCACTCGATATGCTTTTATTAGCTTCACCGCTGTAGTTTTCAATTAAATTCTCACGTGTATCACCACTAATGGTTTTTCCTGGTTGAACAATATTTACAATGATTAACCCAATAGAAACTGCTAAAATAGTGGTCGCTAAGTAGGTCAAAATAGTTCGCACTCCCATCTTGGACAAACTGGAGATATCTTTTAAATCGGAAACACCTTTAATCAAAGAAGCTAAAATAAGTGGTACCGCTATGAGTTTTAAAGCATTAATAAACATGCTTCCAAAGGGCTTAATCCAATTACGTACAAAAAGTTCAGCATTCGAAATTGGATAGTCCTCTCCCCCTACTTTTATACTGGTCATTGAACTTCCCCACGATGTACTTAGTAAAACCAAACTAAACAAAACACCAAGCCCCATTCCCATCAGAATTTTCCAATGAAGGGCTAATTTTTTCTTCTTTTTCTCCTCTTTTGACATAGTTTAGATTTGGGTCATCCTGTTCCTTAGGTAATGATCTAATAAAGTTATTGCAGCCATGGCTTCAACTATCGGCACAGCACGTGGAACCACGCAAGGATCATGACGTCCTTTCCCTTCAACAGTTACCTTTTCCATTTCAGAATTCACCGAGCTTTGGTCTTGCATGATTGTAGCTACTGCTTTAAATGCTACTCGAAAGTAAATGGGCGCTCCGTTAGAAATACCACCTTGAATTCCACCACTGTGATTCGTTAATGTTGTTCCATCAGGTTGAAAAACATCATTGTGCTCGCTCCCTTTCATTTCTACGCCTGAGAATCCTGATCCATATTCAAATCCTTTTACAGCATTAATCGACAACATAGCCTTCCCTAAATCTGCATGTAAGCGATCAAAAACAGGAGCACCTAAACCGACAGGCACACCAGTTATTCGGGTAAACACAACCCCACCAATGGTATCCCCTTCTTTGCGAATTGATTTGATATAATCAATCATTCTATTTGCAACTTCGGTATCTGGACAGCGAACTATATTTTCTTTTTTTGGTAATTCAATATGGGTTAAATCTCCTTCGAGCTTTATATTCCCTACTTGAGAAACAAAAGCATCGACTTTTATACCGTAATGCAGAAGAAATTGTTTGGCAATCGCACCAGCAACAACTCTACTTGCAGTTTCTCGTGCACTTGAACGTCCTCCTCCTCTATAATCTCTATGACCATACTTTTTATCGTATGTATAGTCAGCATGAGAAGGTCTGTAAACATCTTTTATATGACTGTAATCTTTTGATTTTTGATTTTCGTTTTCAATAAAAAATCCGATAGGAGCACCAGTAGTTTTCCCTTCAAAAATACCCGATAAAAAGCGTACACTATCGGCTTCTTTTCGTTGTGTAACAATTTCTGATTGACCTGGGCGTCTGCGGTCTAATTCTAATTGAACTGCTTCTAAATCCAAAATAAAATTAGAAGGCGCTCCGTCAATAATACCACCAATAGCTTCTCCATGAGATTCACCGAAGGTAGTCAGGGTAAAAACCTGTCCATATGAATTGCCAGCCATTTTTTATTTTTGTTTAATCGTTTCTTCTGTTGCTCTTAAAATACTGCGCACCTCATCTAAGTCGATAGCTTCTGCATAAACCCTTAAAACAGGCTCTGTACCTGAAGGCCGGATCATCACCCAACTTTCATTGGGAAGATAAAACTTAAATCCATCAATAGTTTCTACTTTCTCAACTTTATATTTTCCAAATGAAGTATAAACGTTGTTTTTACAGTTCTCTATGATTTCCTGCTTCAACTCTTCATTGATATGCAGATCACTTCTTTCGAATTTGAATTCACCAACTATTTCATAAACCTCATCAATTAATGATTCTAAAGACTTTCCTGATTTGGCCATAAATTCCCAAATGATCATTCCCATCCATATTCCATCACGTTCTGGAATATGCCCTTTGGTTGCAATACCTCCGGATTCTTCTCCACCAAGTAAAACGTCTTCTTCAATCATTATTCCAGCAATGTGTTTAAACCCTATCATTACAGTTTGATGATCTAAACCATAATGCACACACATTTTTGCGATTTTCGGAGAACAACTAAATGCTGTAACAACCTTTCCAGACATTCCTTTGTATTTCACCATGTAGTGAATCAACAACAAAATAATATGATGTGAATCAATGAACTCACCAG
>Ga0209075_1000689_pt1 | contig 32737 bp, 25 predicted proteins | sample Stecom2011_FD_187523 | JGI IMG/M metagenome (GOLD analysis project Ga0209075, IMG submission 187523) | Agricultural soil microbial communities from Utah to study Nitrogen management - Steer compost 2011 (SPAdes) (version 2) | ecosystem: Environmental > Terrestrial > Soil > Agricultural land...
AGCAGATTCCCTTCGTTGTCCATCAGGCCCGGCTTCACGCCAAAGAAAGGTACGGTCGCGGAGCCCGGTTTCAAATCAACGGCGCCGGGTAGTGGCGCAATCAAAATGCCGCCGGTTTCCGTTTGCCACCAGGTATCCACGATCGGGCATTGGCTGTTGCCGATTACACGGTGGTACCATTCCCAGGCTTCCGGGTTTATGGGTTCGCCCACAGAACCCAGCAACTTCAGGCTCTTGCGCGTTGTACCCGCCATGCAGGCTTCGCCTTCGGCCATCAGTGCCCGAATAGCCGTTGGCGCTGTGTACAGGATGTTGACCTGATGCTTGTCTACAACCTGGCCCATGCGTGAGCTGTCCGGGTAGTTGGGAACACCTTCAAACAGAAGCGATGTTGCACCGTTACACAGAGGCCCATAAAGAATGTAACTATGGCCTGTTACCCAGCCAAAGTCTGCGGTGCACCAGTAAACATCACCTTCTTTGTAATCAAACACATACTCATGCGTCATGGAGGCGTATACGAGATAGCCACCGGTAGTATGCAAAACACCTTTGGGGGCGCCAGTAGACCCTGAGGTGTAGAGCATGAACAAAGGATCTTCCGCATTCATTGGCTCTGGCGGGCAGTCAGCGGATGCGGTTGCCATCAAATCTTCATAGCGCACATCCCGGCCATCACTCCAGGGCAGATCTTTGTTTCCTGTGCGGCTGACAACCACAACCTTCTCAACGGCCGCGCCTTCCCTGTCTTTCAGGGCAGCATCCACGTTCTTTTTCAGTGGCACCTTGCGACCACCGCGGAGCCCTTCATCGGCAGTAACAACAAAGCGCGACTTGCCGTTCACAATTCGGGCACCCAATGCTTCGGGCGAGAAGCCCCCAAAAACAACTGAATGGATAGCACCAATACGGGTACAGGCCAGCATGGCCACGGCGGTTTCAACAATCATTGGCATATAAATCGTGACAACATCACCTTTTTTTACGCCAAGGCTTTTAAGTACGTTAGCAAACTTGCTGGTTTCTTCGTGCAACTCGCGATAACTGACGTGACGGGATTCGGCTGGGTCGTCGCCTTCAAAAATAATGGCCGTCTGATCGCCGCGGGTTTCAAGATGTCGATCCAGGCAGTTTGCAGAAGCATTCAACTCACCATCTTCAAACCACTTGATGGAAACGTTTTCAGGGTCGAATGTGGTGTTCTTGACTTTGGTGTAGGGCTTGATCCAGTCAATTCGCTTTCCATGCTCTCCCCAGAACGCATCCGGATCTGCGATGGACTGACGATACATTTCGTCATACTGCTCCCGGTTTACCAAGGCCCGTTTGGCCACTTCCGGGCTTACCGGATAAAGGTTTTTATCAGTCATAGTGCTCCCCTTTGATCAGAGTTTGTTGTCATTGTCGATTATGTCAATCCAGAGCGGTAGGGCGTGCAGGCCCTGCGGACACATAGCCGTAGTTCAACATGTGAGCTACCACACAATGAATTAGACTAACGTCCTAACGTACTTGAACTTTTAGCTTAAAAAGTTCAGTAACCTGCAAGAATTCAAGGGTAATTTCCAAACAATATGGGCTTCAAATTAAAGGCGGCCCTACTTCCCGGGGAGGTAAACCAGCCCCCGTTTAATAGGGCCAGATAAAATCACGCAGCTTTCTTTCGTCCCCGGGAACTCCGTGGACCACGGGCTTTTTTCGCACTAAGTGCGTACCGGTTCAGGCCAGCCAGGTGAATCTTGCGTAAATATACTGCCCAATCAATCTGGCGGGCATCCACAGGAAACAATGCCTTATCTACCTCCCCCATGCGCGTGGCCAAAGCCAGAAGCTCGTCATTGCGGAAGATATAATCCGGGGCAGTGTAAAAGCCGAAAATGGTTGCCAGTGAACGAGTGGTGTCAAGGTTTTGCAAGACCTTAAGCTCGCGCCCCTGCCCCAACAGCCCCTTCATGCGGCTTGCCATACTCAATGGAATACGGGCACCGCCCACTAAGGCATCGAACAAAGCGCGATTTACTGCAATGAAGGGTTTGACGGGCCGACGGTAAAACAGGTTTGGGTAGGCAGCGTAGTTGGTCTTGGCTTCCGCCAGCAGATGATCAATGAACGCACCCACAGACACCGGGTTGGAACTGCCACTGCAACACTGGTAGATCCTCGACTCCGGCGGCTCGCTCAATGCTTCAGCCACCGCAAGAATGATGGAGTTTGCAACCAGATCAACGGGAATAACATCAACAATGCCAGAGCGCTTGCCGGGGAAGAGGGTTACTTTTTCCCGAGCGTAAGCAAGAATGATGGCATCCGCCACTTTTACACCTTCAATCCAGCCAGGCGCTGGCTCTTCCAGAGCGCTTTCAATTATGGACGGGCGTACAATGGTAAGGGAGCGACCCTTCAGTGCTTTCATTAGCAGCTGCTCGCCCAGCCATTTAGTAAAGGTATAGGTGTCACTCCAGCCGTATCGGTTTGCCTCACGGATCCCCAGGTCTACAAGCTTGCGCTCCAGCATTTTGCCGGTATAGCGCGAACGCACATCTACGATGCTGTCGTTAAGCACCCGGATCAGCTCTTCTATTTCATAGTAGCCTGAGGGGCTGCGGGGAATATCCTCACCCGCAGGCTTAATTACCGATTCGGTAACCTGGCCGGAGTTCATTCCGTTTACATAGCAGGTTGAAACCTGAACAACCGCAAGGTTGGGGTTCAGTTGCGCCAGCTCCGCAATGTTTTCCAGACACAAGGTATTGATCGTTAGTGCCTTGTCGAGCTCTTCGCGAAAGTTGACACTGGCAGCGGAATTAACGACCGCATCGATGCTGTCAGCCAGCTTTTGAAGGGCCTCGGGCTGCAGACCAAAACCGGGTTCAGTTACCTCTCCTGTGACACAGTGCAGGCGCTCTTCCAGAAACGACTCGAACGCTTCGTTGTCCTCCTGACGCAAACGATCAAACACAGACGAGGTGGCAATTTCCTGGAGGAATCGACTACGGGCATCAGGGTTCTGCTTATTGCCCCGTATCAGAAGATGTATACCACCAATATCAGGCACCGCCCGAATCAGTTTTTCCAGAACAACCTTGCCCAGGAACCCCGTGGTGCCGGTAATCAGAACATGCTTGCCTCGCAGTTGCTCAAGTACCTTGGACGAAGACATTCCAGCTTCCTTTGTTTGGTTTACGATAACGAAAATTCCTTTTTCATGATTTCCTGCAGCTCCCAATACTTGCACAAGAATCATGGCAGTGTGGTGACAAACCGCAAGGTTATCACCAAAACTCACGCAACAGCGCCAGCACAAAATGCTGCTCTACAAACGCCCCGGAAGAAATAGCGAATTAGCCGACATGTTCCCGTACTTGCACCCAAGCAACCTTGCTCAGGCGCCACTGCCTTCTTCATCAACCAAAGACCGTAGCAATTGGCTCAGTGAAATACCGGAAGGCTGTTCTTTCAAAACTCTAACCAGGTTTTCCTGATCACCAAAACTGATGCGATCATAAAATGGCTCGGGGAGTACCGGCTGAGGGAGACTCTGCGCAAGAGCACTGCTATCACCCGGGGTCATATCTGTGTCGGGTGGCGAAATTTCTTCCGCAAAATGCCTGAGGTGCGCTGCGAGATGTTCACGTTGCTCCCGATTCAGGCCTTCCCAGGCAATAGCACTCAGCCCGGTCTGGATAATCTCAATAGTGTCGTTGTCGGGCGTGCGCCCCAGCAAGGCAAACAGGCGCATAAAAACGTCATAGCGCAGCATGGCGTTATCACTTACCGGCCCAAGCACTGCTTCCAGCTCAGCAACAGCCTTCAGGCAGCGATCCCGGGGGCTGACCGAGGGCTTTGTTACTTCCGGCTTCTGCTCACGGGTCTGCTGACGCTTCGAAACGGAATGCCAATAGGCAGCTATACCCGCTTTGCGCACAGGGAGTTGCGTGAGTCGCACCTCAAGCATGTCCGCCAATGTACCGAACTGTCGGCACGACGGGTCAGACTGTGGCAAGAGTGCAACCGGCTTCTGATTCAATACTGATTGGCGCAGCGTCTCATCGCGCCATATTCCGCCCATGTAATGCAGGGAGCACTCAAGGTGACGACGCGCGGCGGCATCGAGGCGTTGAAACACCGAGCGCGCCTGACTGGCACCCTGCGCCATATTGATCAACACACTGGGCGTTCGTTTATAGCCACGGCGCCTCAATACCTTGATCAGGGAAAAGGCGTCTGTCAGAGAGGCTGGGTCTGGCGTTACCACCACACAGGCCAGTTCCGCAGCTGCAATCATGTGCAAACCAGTCGGCTGAAGACCAGCTGCGGTATCCGTTATCACGTAGTCATAGCGTCGTTCCAGCATTGAAAGCGCACGCAGAATGCGGAAGCTGTCCTCGGGTGCCATATCCATGCATTCCTGGACACCGGACGCCCCGGGCAGGATATGCAAGCCGTAACTCACCTCCAGAAGTATGTCTTCCAGACGGCATTCACCGGCAACCACATGCGCCAGTGTGCGCTCGGGGTACAGCCCCAGCATAATGCTTACATTGGCAAGATCTGTATCACCGTCCAAAAGCAGTACACGTTTATCTTGGCGCGCCAGCGTGAGCGCCAAATTCAGCGCAACAGATGTCTTCCCCACTCCACCCTTGCCGCCAGTTATGGCGATGGTTCTGGGCGGGTTAGCTTTGCGTATTGGTGATTGCTGAGCACTCATGGCGGACGACCTTACATCCTTGCAGGAACAACAAACGGCACACTAACCTGTAAAAATTGTACACACATCACGTTCCAATGAATATGCCGATCAAAAAAAGTACAGTTGATGTTTAAACTTCCCGACTTTTTGACTAAGCTCGACTACTAATAAAAATGAACACAGTTTCATAATGTGATTTCAGCGCGCTCTACAGGCAAGCCTATGAATACAGTTCCCGACCTCCAGCTCCCGAGCCTTCCGGAAGTCACCCTGCGCGCGCTTGAAGCCTGCCACCGGGATGACAACTATCGTGCTATCAGCGAAATCGTCGCATCGGATACCGCCCTGGTGGTTCGAATTCTTGCCTTGGCCAATTCCGCTCTCTATGGCCCCACCCCCGGAATACGATCCATTGATCAGGCATTAATGCGCCTTGGAACACGACGCTTCAAAACACTGATACTGACCGTCGCCCTCCGCCAGGTACTTTTTGACTTGGGCGGTGGCGCCTGGCAACAGTTGCGGGATTTCTGGCGACATGCGCTGACTACAGCACTTACGGCTCGTGCTCTGGCAACCCTGACCCGCTATCCGGAAGCCGATGAAGCCTTCATGCTCGGTATGCTTCACAACATCGGCGAACTGATCGCAATAAAGACGCCTGATATGGAGGCGCGGCAAGAATTCATGAATCGTCAGTCCGAGATCGCAGCAGAGCTGGTTACCTCCTGGGGCTTGGGGTCAATGGCAGCAGACGCCATGCGCTATCAACAGGCGTTACCCTCAGAGTTACGGGACGCAGGGCATCTGGTAAAAGTTATCAGCCTATCCACCCGCCTCGCCTTGTCCGATTCTGCCGGCATTGCAGCCGCGGGCACCATGTTCGGACTCAGCGAAGACCTGGTCCGTGAAGTCAACCGGCGCATCAACCTGGACGTTTCCCAAATGGCAGAGTCTATGGGAATTCCGCTAATCAAAAGCTACAGCGCCGAGCCCGCATCAAAAAAACTCCGTCAGACCGTATTGCGACAGGCCATTGCGCAGCAAGCTCTTGGCTTTGCAGATTTGGCCGGCACCAGTGGCGCTATTCTTGCGGAAACTGTCAGTAGCCTTACGCTGATTACCGGGCTGCCTGCACTGTGCTTTGGGCTCGACGATGACAGCCTTGTACTTCTGTCAGGCACCGCAGGGGACAACCCGCGCCTGGTTATAAACGCACAAGCCGGTGGCAGTGCCTTGAGTGAGGCTTTTGCATCGAGAACGCAGGTCAGCCTGAGTGGGCGCACGCCAAACGTGCTCGACAACCAGCTTTTATCTCTGCTCAGAACCCCATCACTAACCGCTGTTCCCGTGATTACAGGTAATCGTTGCCCCGGCGTATTTGTGCTGGGCACCGATGGCAAGACACCCGATACATCTGCAGAGCTGGTAAATCTTTTTGTCCAAAAACTTTCCGCGACACTTCAGGACAAGAGCGCTTCCCTGGAGATCAGCACAGAGGAAGCAGACCTGAATCGCCAGATCGCGCTGGAAAAACTGCACAGGCAAGTGCATGAAATCAGCAATCCTCTGACCATCATTCGCCAGTACATCCACCAACTCAAAAGCCGGCTTAGCGATCAGGAAATGCAGGGAGAACTGGATGTCGTGCGGGATGAAATAGATCGGGCAGGCAATTTGCTGCTGCAACTCACCCACACCACAACCCGCGATATTGGCGACGGAGCAGCCGATCTGAACGCAGAGATATCAAGCCTCGCCCGCGTACTGGAAGACAGCCTTTTCAGCGACGGCAACCTGCATTTGAACGTGCTACTGTGTAACACTCAAACGTTAGTTAACGCTGGCCCGCCTGCCATCCGCCAGATCCTTATCAATCTGGTCAGGAATGCTGCTGAAAGCATGTGTGAGACCGGCGGAACCGTTACAATCAAGACTTCGGCCCCGGTTTGGCAAGAGCATAGCAACTGGGTTGAGATGGTAGTGACCGACACGGGTGCCGGCATTCCCGAGAGTTTACGGAAAGCCCTGTTTACACCGGGAAAGACCACAAAAGGAGAAGGCCACAGCGGTTTGGGCCTTAGCATTGTGAAACAACTTGTTGATGACATGGAGGGCATCATTGCTTGTCATACGGGGCAGGAAGGAACCACCTTCCGACTGCTGCTGCCTGCGACTAGCCACGAAGACACCAAGACCGACTGACGAACGATAGCGGATCCAGAGCAATGGCACCTGATCAGCCCAACAAGCATACCTTGCATGGCGCAGCGCGCATTCTGGTGGTTGATGACGAACCACGCCTGGCAAGCGCTTTGTCTACCCTGCTGCGCAGCTGCGGCTACGATGTAACCGAGGCCCATGGCGGAAAACAGGCCTGCGAACTGGCAGACACCCTTCGCTTTGACCTGGCCCTGCTCGATTTGCGCATGCCAGAAGTAGATGGTTTTGCAGTCATGAGCCACCTGAACAGCCGGCAGCCAGAATGCGCGATTATCGTTATCAGCGGAGAAAGCTCATTCACAGCCGTCAGCCGCGCACTCAGGCGCGGTGCTCTGGACTACGTTCGTAAGCCATTTGATCCTGAAGAACTCATCGCCACAGTAAAAGGCGTTGTTGGCAAGCAGTCGCTTCTTAAAGCCCATGAAGACATACAGGTGCGCCTTGAGAAATCTGAAGCACTACACCGTTACATCGTAAACAGTTCGCCCGATATCGTATTCATGCTGGATGCAAAGGGGCACTTCTGTTTTATTAACAGCAAGGTCGAAAGCCTGCTGGGCTATAAGCCGGCTGAGCTCTGTGGCAAGCACTTCCGGAACATTCTTGATGAGCGCGATCTCGCCAGAGGTGTTTACGCACTCAACGCGCCGGACATCAGCGCAGACAACCCCCGTACTCTTGAGATACGTCTCAAAACACGAGGTAGCCGCCGAGCTACCCGGCATTTCGAGATAACAGCCTTTCCCATTTCACCCCAGGCTTGGACACACAACGGCAGTACCAACGGCGGCGGTAATGGCCAAAACGCTAGTTACTACGGCACTGCACGCGATGTCACTGAACGCAAAGAAGCTGAAGCCTTTATAAATTTCCAAGCCTATCACGACCTGCTCACGCGCTTGCCTAACCGCGCGTTGTTTAAAGATCGTCTGGAGTTAGCCATCACCCATGCACGTCGCGGTCACCAAAAGCTCGCGGTGATGTTTCTTGACCTGGACCGCTTCAAAATCATCAATGATACCCTTGGCCACGCTATGGGGGACCGGCTGCTACAAGCTGTCACCCAACGCCTGGAAGGCTGCCTGCGCAAGGGCGACACTTTGTCTCGCTTTGGCGGCGACGAATTCACCCTGCTTCTTCCATCGGTTCACGGTCACGAAGATGCAAGCCAGATCGCCAGAAAACTCATCAAGACACTCAAAGCGCCTTTCCTGCTGGGTGAGCATGAAGTGTATGTGGGGGTCAGCATTGGCATCGCTATCTATCCGGAAGCAGGCTGCAGTATGGATCAGCTGATCCAGAATGCTGATATCGCCATGTATCACGTCAAGGCCCGGGGCAAAGACAGCTATCGCTTTTACTCCGAGAGCATGAGCATCGACAGTACCCACCGCTTGCTGCTGGAACGGGATCTGCGCATGGCTCTTGAGAAAAAAGAGCTGCGGGTGTTTTACCAGCCCCAGGTTTGTGCCCGCACTGATCAGATCGTTGGGCTCGAGGCTTTGGTACGTTGGCAGCACCCTGAACGTGGCCTGCTCTACCCCCGGGATTTTCTCAGTCTGGCCGAGGAAACCAAGCTCATTGGCCTGCTCAGCGAGCAGGTTCTGGATCAGGCATGCCGGGATGTTGGCCAATGGATCCGCGCCGGGCATAAAGACTTGCGACTGGCCGTAAACCTTTCCCCTATTGAGGTGGAGCATCCCCGGTTTGTTGAAACCTTGATAGAGCGAGTAAACGCTAACCGGTTCCCTCCCGCAAATCTGGAAATCGAAATTACCGAAAACGTGATCATGAACGACCTGGAGCAGATCAGCCAGAAGCTCCGGGAGCTGGCAAATATCGGCGTACGTATCGCAATCGATGATTTTGGCACCGGGTATTCATCACTGAACTACCTGCACAGACTGCCTATCCACACCCTGAAAGTTGATCAATCCTTCGTTAAAGCCATCCGAAGTGGCGTGGACGATGCCTGTATTGTTAACGCTATTGTAGCTATGGCTCACGGGCTCAAGCTGGAAATTGTTGCCGAGGGCGTAGAGACTGAAAAGCAGCTCGATTACCTGCGCGCACTCGGCTGCCATCAGGTACAGGGATTTTTCTACGGCCCCGCACAACCCGCTGCAGAAATCAGCAAGCTGCTGACACACCCAAAAACCGAAATGGCTGCAACCGCCTCAAGCTGATCTGCCCCGAGAACACTGTCTTACAATCCTATACCGAACCTTGAATCTGTTATCAAAGTAGTGCCTCAGGTTAATTTTTGTATCTCGAAATGGGGATTACGGCACATATTTTTTCTACCCTGCTCAATAGACTTGAATCACAAAGACATTGGCTATCGAAACATTCTGACTAGTCAGAATGGCAAAAATTACAATAACGATGGCGGCATTCAAGCTAACAAGAACAGGCAGCAGTTATCATGCGTGACAAGTACCGCTACATAGGCCCCGTGTACGATTTCCTCAGCAATCTTTACAGCGGAAAAAACATTCACCGATGTAAAACCGCGATGCTGGATGTGGAAACAGTGAAGCAAGGCGACCGCATTCTGTTTGCCGGTGTTGGCCATGGCCGGGACGCCATACGTGCAGCAGAACTGGGTGCCGACGTTACGGTTGTTGACTTGTCAGAAACCATGCTGCGCAAGTTCGGAGAAGCACAGGAAAGCGAAGCACCCCACCTCAGCATTCGCCGCATTCACAGCGACATCATGAAAGTGGATGAAGTAGGTCAATACGACATGGTTGTCGCCAACTTTTTCCTCAACGTATTTGACGAAACCATGATGGTGAAGGTTCTGGAACACCTGATTCAACTGGGCAAGGAAGACGCTCACATTGTTGTAGGCGATTTCTGTTACCCAACCGGCAATGTGTTCTCGCGCACCTTCAAAAAGCTGTACTGGTACATGGCCGTGTTTACCTTCTGGCTGTTCGCCAACAATGCCTTCCACAAGATATACAACTACCCGGAGCACATGCGTAGCCTGGGCCTTGAGGTAACGGAGAAAAAGCACTTCAAACTGCTGAACATGGATTGTTACTGGTCAATTCTCGGCCGCAAGCAGGCATAACAGATCATCTGCCAAATAATAGAAACCGGGGAGATTCACATGTCAGATCAAATCCTTGCTCTCGACCAGGCCTCCGAGCTTGAAAGCACCGCTTTTACCTTCAGTGAGCGAGTAGGTTACCTGAAGAGGTTTGGCGGCCATTCCCAATCCTTCTCTACCCTGCAGCCAGGTATGCAATATTTTGATGTACCAGGGATGGGGTATGTGGCCTACATGCGGCAGTGGGGCACCACCATTGTTCTCTCAGACCCAGTCTGCGCCCCGGAAAACTTCGGTGCGGTTCTGGAGCTGTTTCAAAAGCGCTTCCCTAACGCCTCCTATGTACAGGTTTCCAAACCGGTTGTGGACTTCTTGCACCAGCGCTTTGGCTTGTACGGCACACAGTTTGGCAGCGAATCCCGAATCGACCTTGCAAAGTGGTCTCTTAGCGGCAAGAAAAAACAGATTCTGCGCACCGCATTGAACCAGGCTGAAAAAAGCGCCATCACGGTGCAGGAACGGTTCAGCGACGACCACACCCGGGAAATCTCGGAAGCCTGGATTCGTACCCGCAAATGTAAAAGTAACGAAATCCGCTTTCTGATTCGCCCCATGGACATGGAATACCGGGAAAACGAGCGTCGCTTCTATGCGTACCAGGATGGCAAAGCGGTTGGATTTATCTACTTTGATCCGATTTACCGCGACAACGAAATCATCAGTTACGTCCCTAATATTTCCCGCGCAAACGCAGATTTCAAACAGGGCATTTTCTATACTCTGATGGCACACGCCATGGAAGCATTCAAGGCCGAAGGCGTTCCCTATCTGGATTTGGGGCTTATCCCGCTGTCGCTTGACTCAACCACGGAACACCAGGAAGGACGGCTTCTAAAACGCATTTTGCACGGCATCTACAACCGGGGTAATTTCATCTATAACTTCAAGGGACTGGAGTTCACTAAATCACGGTTCCGCGGCGACAACTTCAAGACATACTGCTGCCACAAGCGGAGCATACCAGCACTCGAGTTTCTTGCCATGTTCAAGCTGACCCAAGTGCTATGACTCTGAAGGCCAATTCCCAACAACCTTGGCAGGCTGCAGGCCCATGATTGCCATATAATTGGCAACACCTTCCGGAGCCTTACCGGTGAACAGGGCTGCAGCCACAGGTTCGCCTTTAACGTCACTGGGCGCCGTTGCGGTTAAAGGCTTTTCGGCTTGCGCCAGAAGCCAGGCAACACGGCGCGCAATAGCCTCCCCGGAATCCACCCAGAACTTCACCTCCGGCAGACTTAACCGAAGATTATCCAGCAACAGTGGATAGTGAGTACACCCGAGGACAACGGTATCCACTCCAGCATTTCGCAGGCTCGCAACTGCGCTATCGAGTTCAGCCTGAGGCACAGCTACACCTCTGGCCAAATCCTCCGCCCACTGAACCAGCGCCGGGTGCCCAACACGCTCAACCTCGCAGTGAGAGGCAAATTCCCGCACCAACTCGTCGAGGTAAGGCCGGCGTACCGTTGCAGGGGTGGCCAGAAGCCCAATCCGGTGATTGAGGGTTTGCGCCGCAGCAGGTTTCACCGCTGGCACAACACCCACCACCGGCACAGCTGTTATAGCGCGCAGGTGCGGCAGGGCAACCGTGCTGGCCGTGTTGCAAGCCACCACAATCGCATCACATGGGTATTGTTCCAGTGCTTTTGCAATAAGCGAGCAACAACGCTCAATAACGACAGATTCTGGCTGACCACCGTAGGGAAAGGCGGCGTTATCTGCCAAATATACAATAGATGTCTGCGGCAGCTTTTCATGGACACAGGCTGCAACGCTTAACCCGCCAACGCCTGAATCAAAAACCAGAACCCGCGGTAAGCCACGCTCACTCAAGGCCGGACACTCCACCAGTAATCATTCTTTCCATATCCCGTATCAGTCGCCCGGAAATTGTCGTTTCTGGTGGCACTGGCGGCCTGCTACCAGGTAAAAACCAACCTGCATCAGCAAGCTCATCCTCCTGGAGAACCAGCTCGCCACCAGCATAGTCAGCAAAAAAACCGGCCATCAACTGGTGTGGAAAGGGCCAGGGCTCAGACGCCCGATATTGAATATTAGTCACATCCAACCCGGTTTCTTCTTTTACCTCACGCACAACGGCAGCTTCCAGGCTTTCTCCTGGCTCCACAAAACCTGCTATCAGGCTATAGAAATGGCGCTTCACACGAGAGGACTTGGCCAAAAGGTAGTGGTCCTCTTTGCGAATCACCACAATCACACAGGGCGCAAGCCGCGGATACCAAGGAATGCTGCAGCTATCGCACCACTTTGCCCGTTCCCGGCGATGAAACCCCATGCAGCCACCACAGCGCCCACAATACTGGTGATCCTGAAACCACTGCCAAACCTGAAAGCCGGTGCTGAGCATGGCCGCGGGCACATCGCTGATCATCATCAAGGCATCGCGCAACGAAACAATATCACCGTCAGCACTAACGGATTCCGGTACTTCGGTCACGAAAACTGCACAGCCATCTGCGCTTCCCAAAGATACAAAGCCCGCATTTCCTGCCTGCACAGGCATACTTTCCAACGGCTGCAACCATCCATCGCCCGGCTTGAACACACCGGATCCAGACAGTACCAGTACAAGGTCTCCCCGCTCGGGCTGCCTGGTAGTCCATCCGGGGTTCCACTGAATAGATGATGTCGCCATCTGCTATCGCACCTTATAGTGTTAAACGGGCCAAACAGGAATGTATCACACGTAAGAGAGCTTCAAGAATGAAGCATTGGCTTTCCGGCTCTCACTCAACCAAGTAAACTTGGCGGCTGTTTTTCATCGGAGCGACATTTTATGCGTCTTTACCAGGGTATTCGAAGCCTGATCCTGACACTTTTCCGGAAAATCCTGTTTTTATGGGTTCGGACAGACGTCAGCGGGAACAGCATTGAAGCACTGGGGCTGTCGCCTGAAAAGCCCGTCTGTTATGTACTGCAATACAGCTCGCTATCGAGTCGACTGGTTCTTGAGCAGGAGGTGATACGGGCAAATCTGCCCGGTGCCACTACATCACTTCCGGTAAAAAATGGCCCTTCGCACTCCTTCTTTTTTCTGTACCGTCGAGTTGGCAGATCCTTCCGCAAACGCCAGGCGCCTGTTCCAACCCCTGAATTCCAGGCGCTGGTGCGCTACGGTCTGGAAAACCCGGAGAAGGATGTACAGATTGTTCCTGTATCCCTGTTCTGGGGACGTTCTCCGGACAAAGAGAAGTCCCTGGTGAAACTGCTTTTATCAGACACCTGGTCTGTTGCTGGCCGACTGCAAAAATTCCTGATTATTCTGGTGCATGGTCGTAACACCTATGTTCAGTTCAATAAGCCCTTCCCGCTGAAGCAGATTATTGAAGAGTATCGCCACAGCGAAGAGCGCGCCAACCGCAAGCTTGCCCGTATTTTGCGAACCCACTTCCGCAAGGTTCGACAAGCGGTGTTAGGCCCGGATTTGTCGCACCGGAGAACGCTCGTAGAAGGCTTGGTAAGAACCCAGGCCGTTAAAGAGGCTATCCGGGAGACCGCAGTCAAAGAAGACATAGCGCCAGAAAAAGTACGTGCCCGGGCCTACAAATACGCTGATGAAATTGCCGCCAGCATGTCCATCGTCACCATCCGTATTTTTGAGGTACTACTTGCCTGGCTCTGGAACCGTATTTACAAAGGCATTGCCGTTAACAACATTCGCGTGGCCAAGGAAACTGCTCAGAACAACACGGTCATATACGTGCCCTGCCACCGCTCCCATATCGACTACCTGTTGCTGTCTTACGTGCTCTACAAAAACGGCCTGATGCCCCCGCACATCGCAGCAGGCATCAACCTGAACATGCCGATATTGGGGCCAATCCTGCGCCGGGGTGGGGCCTTCTTCATGCGCAGAAGCTTCCGGGACAACCCGCTTTACAGCACCGTTTTCAACGAATACATGCACGTAATGTTTACCCGTGGCTACTCGGTTGAATATTTTGTAGAAGGCGGCCGCAGCCGCACCGGCCGTATGCTGCAACCCCGCCCAGGCATGCTCGCCATGACAGTGCGCAGCTTCCTGCGCGACCACCGCAAGCCGATTGTTTTCGTTCCTGTGTACATCGGGTATGAAAAGGTCATGGAAGGGCGATCTTACCTGGGCGAACTCCGGGGTAAGAAAAAGCAGAAAGAAAGCGTGTTCGGGCTGGCCAAATCCGCCCGCAACCTTGGTAGCTCCTTCGGCAAAGTTGCACTCAACTTTGGCGAGGCCATACATCTGTCTGAGGTATTGGACGATGTCCGCGACAGCTGGCGCGATGAGGCTTACAGCTCAGAGTATCGTCCTGCCTGGCTCAATGAAGCGGTTGGCGAACTATCACAGCGCGTTGCCTCAAACATCAACGCATCGGTAGCAGTAAACCCCATTGGCATGATAGCAACCGTATTGCTTGGCGCTGAAAGGCTGGCCATGGATGAAGGCCAGCTTGTTCGCCTGGCGGATCAGTACGGAGACCTTCTCAAGGCTTTCCCCTACGCAGACACTGTAACCTTGCCTGAAGGCTCAGGAAAAGACTGGGTTACCTACTGCGAATCCATGGGGCTGGTCTCACGCCAACCCCAGAAGCTGGGTGACATCATTGGGCTGGAAGGCAGCAATGCCATCCTGATGACCTACTATCGCAACAACATCCAGCACCTTTTTGCCTTGCCTGCACTGGTGGCTAGCCTGTTCGAGAACAAAAGCTCACTTGCACGTGAACGAATCGTCCATCTTGCTGGCGTCGCCTACCCTTATATCCAGTCTGAACTGTTCCTGAAGTACCAACCTGAAGAAGCGGAAGCGGTTATTAACCAGTGGATTGACGTTCTGGTAGAACAGGGCCTGTTGGTTGCCCAGGAGAACGACAGAATCGCGCGCCCCGAAGAAGGCACTGAAGCCATGCTGCGCCTCAGAATACTGTCCAGATTCATCATTCAGACGGTAGAGCGGTACCACATCGCGCTGGGTATATTGCGCAAAAATGGTTCAGGGACGATTACCGCAGCAGAACTGGAAGAGCAGTGCACCTTGCTGGCAGAACGTATGTCTATCTTGTTCGGGCTGAATGCGCCTGAGTTTTTTGACAAGAGCCTGTTCCGGAACTTTATTGCCAACATGCAAAAAAACGGTGTTATCACCACCGATGACAACGAATTGCTATGCTATGGCGAAGGCCTGGATGAAGTGGCGGATGATGCCCGACTGGTACTGAGCGTGGAGAAACGACAGGCCATTCAGCAAGTCACTATGCTAGGCGTGTAACGCCGCCCGGCAACGGCCTCTGGTTAACTGCACTTGCATGCGCACAACCTATCACTAAGCATGTTGCTGCAACTGGAGGCTACAACGGCCGATCTATGCAACATTGCCGCTCCCAAAAAGGCCGCTAATTTGTCGGTTAACAGCGACTTGCTGAATAGAGCTCGTGCTCTGAACACTAACCTACCAGCGCCCCCTTCCTGAAGGCGCCATTCAACCCCCCCCCCCTCATACAGTGCGATATCGTAGCCTTTGGGAAAGAGGAAAAGGACTTCCGCATCTTTTGTCTCGCCTGGATTAATCCATTCCACCGCTTTGACTTTCAACTCGCCGCTATAGCGTTGGGTCTTCTTCCCCGTGATCATTTTCGGCATCGTACTTCTCCTGTGGCGGAGTTATCGATGCGTGTCTACTGAAGTGGGGGAAGTGCAGCATCCCGCTGACCACCTTGTTATATATTCACTTTATTTTAACGTACAGCGATTTTGTAACTCGTTTTTGATTGAATTAGGGATGTCGCTTTGAAAAACCAAGTAACTATTTCCTTTGGCAAGGACCTCAACTTTAATATTTATTCTACCACCACCAATATAGTACTCGCCCCAACTTGGCCACTTTTTGAAAACTCGCCCTGTAAAATATAATTTTTCTTCTCCTACAATAATCTCCATTGGGCTATTTATTTTTTCTGGTAATAAAAAACCATTGATACCGTTTGCGACTAAGAATGGAGTATCAGCAGCGTCATCATTTACACCCCCTATAGACCAAATATATGCTCGATTTTCATGCAGCTCTTTAAAAAAACTATTAACTGTTTGGTTGGAAGCGGGAAAGCAGTCTGCTTCTACTTCTTGTTTACTAAACATCGCAGAACAGCCTGCCAAAAAAATTACAGATAGAGCACTATACAGTTTCACCTTAAAACCATCCCTGGATATATGACGCCTACACTTGATACTGATTGAGCCTTCTCCCCGGCCCGGCGGTTACCCGCTAAGCTGGAAGGCGACCAAGCACTACAAGGGAGAAGGCTCATGAACTTTTACCATAGCACTCACCGTCATTATTGTGGAATCGACCTGCACGCTCGCAGCTTGTACGTCTGCATCCTCGACCAGCAAGGCGAGGTGCTGTTGCACAAAGAGATCAAGGCCCGACCGGAACCGCTACTGGCACTGCTCGAACCCTTCCGCGATGACCTTGTGGTTGGCGTTTAATGCATGCACTACTGGTACTGGATTTCGGATCTGTGTGAAGAACACGGCATCAACTTGATCCTGGGACATGCGCTCTATATGAAGGCTATCCACGGTGGCAAATCCAAGAATGATCGCAGCATCGACTCTTTCAAGATTGCGATGCTCATGCGCGGTGGTAATTTCCCTCTAGCCTATGTCTATCCCAAAAAAATGCGGGCAACACGCGACCTGCTGCGCCGGCGCACCCGCATTGTCCAGCATGGTGCCATGCTCAAAGCCCACGTCGTGAATACGGTAAGCCAGTACAACTTGCCGCCCAGCAAGGCCAACCTCAACAATCCCGGCGGCCGGTCACAGCTCACCTCGGCCTTTAGCGATCCCGACGCTCAGCGCAACGTCGATTTGGATCTCGCCATTGTCGACAGCTATCAGCACGAACGCAAGAAACTCGAATGGCACCTGGAACAGCAAGCCAAACAACATGATCCCGCCTCACTCACTGTGCTGAAAACCATTCCAAGAGGGTATTCGATGAACAACGATTCCTGAAAGGTTAGTCACGCCACGGGCTGAGCATGAGATCTAACTGGATCAGAGAGGATGACTGTGAAGACTGCAAGTCCACTGACTGGTACCCGATACCTAAGCGGTTTTCTGTCACCGATGTCGAAGCCAGAGCGACTTGATTAGCCAGCCCGTGGGCGTGCTTTAATACCATGAGCCAGTGCGCTTACACTGATCCTGAGCCTGAACCTAACTGGAGCCGCGCAGCCCGACACTTGAAGAGCGCCAGTGACCGGTTAACCGATGAATGTCTGGTGCCCCTCATTGATGGAACGACCGGTCAGGCTGTGGCCTAAAGCCACGTAAGAGAGCCCCTATATGTGTTTGCTGTAAGTGCCTGACAGCTCGACGAGACTAGCGAAGCAGGCGTTCTCGCTCATGGGTTTAGATTGGCCGCTGGCGCGGCCAAAAATGACTATTGCCTATTGATTCTCAGAAGGCTCATATGTGTTAGGCATTTTCTCAGATTATTCGCGGTACTCATCGTCGAGCACCTGCTTGATCTTCCCGTTCCCGACATGACGAGCCCCTTCCTGAAGGCGCCATTCAAGCCCCTCATACAGTGAGATATCGTAGCCTTTGGGAAAGAGGAAAAGGACTTCCGCATCTTTTGACTCGCCGGGGTTAATCCATTTTCCGCCCACCACCGTGATAGTACCCATTCGCATCAGGTGGTTATCGGCCCCTCCGAAATTATGGTTCGGGCGGTATCCAGATGTGATGCCTGTCGACCTACCTGATAACACCATCGGAAATAGCGATATCTCAGCGAGAACTTTTCTAGTTTTGAGGTCTTCATGCTCGATCATGTTTTCTGCCTAACGCTTGCAGCATGCGCGCCTACGAAATGGAGCCGAAGGCGCAATGTAGTAGGCGTCGCCGTGCCTGCACTGGTTAGCGCATTTTTTCCTGTGCCCGACGTGCCGCGATAACTATCTGTTGAACAGTATCAGTAAACGACTTGATCGCATCACAATCAAGGTTATTAAGATCCTCTTTCAATGCGCCTTCAGATGCCTCAATGTATTCCAAAAGGACATCGTCCGGATCTAGTTCGACTAATCTGGATTGCGCTCTCAGAGAAGCCGGCACCGCCTCAAAATTGATGCTATTTAGGCCACATTGCATGTGCGCAACGCGCAACATTCCATAGACCTGGGCCCACCCTTCAACCATCTGTTTTACATACATTTCTGATTTTCGATTGCTCTCGTCCAAAGCGGCCAAATGCCGAATTGATTGCTCCTTGCAGGATGGCTCCTTCGACGCTGCTTTAGAGCAACGCTCCTTGTCCAGCTCTTCGATAAAAGCCTCGTTTTCCGAAACCATCTTGCTCATGGACTGATTGATTAGTCGCAGTTCAGAGAATAAACGCTCGTCCAGGCTATCTGCCGCGAAGAGCTTTGCAGGTGAAACGAAGAGAAGAACGCTGATGAAATAGATACTTAGAAATCGCATATTTCCTTTGCTCGCTAACAGCTAATTATACGAATGAGTTCGTATATCACTCATTCGTAAAGCTCCATTCAAACACACTCAAGAAAACACGATTTTCCAAATAAAAACAAAATCTTGAGCACCAATTACCACGGCCACCGCCGGAGTTATACGCCCTCTTCAGAACCACTCCCGCTCCCACCATGGGCGTATAACTCCACCCTTCATACTCCAACTTTCGAACCCTATCAGATAGTTATCCTCTTTTCTCGGAAGAGTTCTGGAGTTTTGCGAACGCGTTCGTATAACTCCTGCAGCATGCGCGCCCGTGCTGGTTAGATTCGGATCTTCGAATATCACAGGAACTACAACACCAGCTTCAAACCTGGAGGCCAGGTTAGGCCAAAATGTATCTGAGGAGGTCAGTCACGGCTTGTAGTGGCATCGTAACGCGGAGCGTCGGTGGGCAAAGGATCGGCTAGAGGGCTAGCGCGAGGGTAATGCGCGGACAGGGTAGATATCGTAACGGCTACTCTTGCCCTCTACCCGGGTGCTCGGCTCAGGCCCGGGGATCGCCGGTGCCTTCCGTGGGCGTTTAACCACCACGCGATAGGTTGCGGTGGCCAGTGCAGCGTTCAACAAAGCTTCTGAGTCGTCGTCATCCCCTACTACCGTTCGGAACACCTGCATTTCTTTCTTCACCAGCGCAGATTTGTCCCTGTGGGGAAACATGGGGTCGAGATAGATAACATCGGCCACTTCTGAGGCCTCTTCAACGCTAGTCAACCAGTCAATGCTACTCCCGGCCCTCAGTGTCATTCGGGCGATGATGGGTGCGCAATCCATATTCAGGGCTGCCCGGGCCAAACCATCCGCCAGCAACGCATGAATCACGGGGTTACGTTCAAACAGGCTGACATGACAACCAAGGCTAGCGAGCACGAACGCGTCCTGACCCAAGCCAGCAGTGGCATCCAGAACATGCAAGCCTGCTTTGGCTTTCTGTAAGCCAACAGCGCGCGCAACAAGCTGGCCGGAGCCTCCACCATGCTCACGACGGTATCCCATCTTGCCGGTCACAAACTCTGCTCTCACAGGGCCTGGTGCGCCTTTTCCGGCTACTTGCAGACACAATCCGTTCTCGTCCAGAAACAGTAAGGCATCAGCCTGCTGCACATCTTTCGGGCGGACAACACCAAGGTACGGCAAGGATAAATCAGAGCCAAGCAGTTTGGCCTTGTGATCATCGCCAAGCGGACTTCGGGCGACAGCCAACGGAATACGTGTGTGGTCAGAGGGGACTTTCGAAGCGTTAGGGCGTGACATCAGATAATAACCTTATTCACGGCCCGGCAATTTCTTCCAGGTAACTTCATCGCGGATGTAAACCGGTTGCGCCTGCTCTGCCGGCACAGCCAATCCCTGACTGAACTTCAACGCGGCCAGACGTGCAACCCAGGCAGCCCGGGGAATGAGAGATTCATCCACCGCAGTGATCAGGCTTGAAGCCTCCGGGGGCATCTTTTCACGAAATGCCCAACCCTGGCCCGCACCAGCCCACTCTTCAATTCCGGGCTCCAGAACAACGCTGGACGGTGAACAGACGCGCTCCGCGCCAATCAGCTCTGGCAAGCCCGAGCGATTCAAAAAGCAGCCCCAGTAGACTTCGCTCATGCGGGCATCAAAGGCGACAGCTACGCCTTGGCCTTCACTTACCTGCAAGGCCTCAATAGCGCCAAGCGCAACCGTTTCAAGCGAAGAGACCGGAACAACCGGAAGGTTGAGCCCCCATGCCAGGCCCTGAACCACACCCGTGGCGATACGGACACCAGTAAAGGATCCCGGGCCACGGGCAAATGCCAGGGCATCGAGATCGGCTGGTTTAAGCCCTTGCTCCGCCAATAACTCTCGCAGCATGGGCATCAGAAGGCGTGTATGGCCTCTGGGCGCAATCTCAAACTTCTCGATAACCTCACCGTCAACAAAAAGGGCTGCAGAGCAGCCCTCTGAGGAGGTGTCCAGTGCCAAAAGTTTCACAGGCGTGAATGGCCTCGATAGAACATCAATGGATTATTTGAGGCGAGCACTAATCTGTTCGCGAATACTGTCCAGACTGCCTACACCGTCTACGCTCACATATTCTGGTGCCACTTCTGGCTGGGTCTTGGCCAGATCCTGATAGTAGCCGATCAACGGCGCGGTCTGATCGTGGTAGATCTTCAGGCGCTTGCGAACGGTTTCTTCCTTGTCGTCTGCACGCTGCATCAGCGGCTCACCCGTTTCATCGTCTTTACCTTCCACCTTGGGTGGATCGTATTTGACGTGATAAATCCGGCCACTACCCTCATGCACACGGCGACCAGACAAACGGCTAACAATCTCTTCGTCGTCGACAGCGATCTCGACAACATAGTCGATAACAATGCCCTGATCTTTCAAAGCTTCAGCCTGGGGAATTGTGCGCGGGAAGCCGTCCAGCAAATATCCATTTTTGCAGTCAGGGCTCTTAACCCGCTCTTCAATCAGCGCAATAATGATGTCATCAGAGACCAGGCCGCCGGTCGCCATCACTTCTTTAACCTGCAGTCCAAGCTCAGTTTCAGCTTTAACAGCGGCCCGCAGCATATCGCCAGTGGAAATCTGGGGAATACCAAAACGCTCAGTTATAAATTGGGCCTGAGTCCCCTTTCCCGCGCCTGGTGCGCCTAACATGATGATTCGCATACAGCTGTGCTCCCGTTTTCGTTATTAAAGTTTGAAAAACTGTGGCAAAAACCCGTGCCTTTGCGACAACCTCTCCCGTTGAAACAGATGTCGGTCGAATTCGACGATGGCGCATTATACGAAGTCAGGCACTTCAGAGAAAGTCGACCTCCGTATCATCTACATAAAACTGACGTATAACGGAGGCTAGCAAGACCAGTATCAGGTGTTCAGTGACGATGCCAGGGCATCCAGTTCCGGGGCCACCTGATCAATTTCGACATTCAACTCATCCACGAATCCTGGCTCCAACCCCAGGCCATCCAGCAAGGCAGGAATATCATCTGAATTGAACTCGTCGCCAATGCCTCGCTCCTTCAGCAATGCGTTAGCCAGCTGAACCATCATCACATAGTTTTGATGCTCACCTTGGTAGCCTGGCTGCTGGTGCACGCCTGCAGCTTTGACAACCGGGTCAGGCAACTCCCAGAGACGATGCAGAATTCCGCCAATGGCACCGTGACCTACAGAAATAATTTCCTGCTCACCGCCCTGCCCGAACACCTGCTGCTCCAGAGACTGCATGCTGGCTTCCGGGTTGGCTTCTCGCAGCTTATTGAGCTCTTTGAATTCTGCCGGAAACAAGTGCCCAACCAGCAACAAACCAAAGTTGTGCAACAAGCCGCACAAATACGCCAAGCCTTTGTCTGCACCGCAGCGAGGTGCCATGCGTTGACTCACAAAAGCACAGTAAAGTGAGTGACGCCAAAAACTATCCATACCCAGGATGCCCGCCTTGGGCACATCGAACGCACGAACTGAAGCAATGCCCAATGCTATGTGGGCAACCCGGTCGAAGCCTAGCACGCGGGTTACAGCATCCTGAACAGAGTTAATCTGGCCCGGGTAATTGAACAGCGCCGACCGGGCATAGCGCATTACCTGCGCCGTCAGGCTAGGGTCAAACTCAATAAGCTCCGCCAGCTCCCGGGCCGTGGCCTCGGTGTTGGACGTCAAGCGCAAAATACGCAATGCCAGTGCCGGCATAGGCGGCAATCGATACAGTTTTTTCAATTTGCTGGCGACTTCTGCCAGCGTCAGCGCATCCCGGCCACCGTTATTACCCGGCCCGCGAATAGCCAGATTCCCTTCCCGGCTACCGGCCATCGCCAGCCGCAACGAGCGCCCATCCAGCTCTACCATGGAGTGATCTGTGCCACTGGAAAACAACACCTGCTCAGCCTGTGAAATACCTTCATCCAGCAATACTGGCAACTCGTAAGCATTGCCAATTGGTGGCGTAAACCCGGGGTCACAATCACCGAACAACCGCATGGTCTGCTGCGCCGTCAGGGGTTGCAAATGGCGCCCTGTCAACTGGTGTAGAGCTTCTGTATCAAGCGCACTGTCGAATTTGTGCACAGCCATAACAATGCCACTGATATCAATCAGCAGTGTTGCTTTAATGACGTTTTTCCGGGATTCACCCAAGGCCGATACGGCCTCATCCAGGCTGCTAGCCCGACCGATGGGCCGCTCCTGATAAGCAATGCCTTGCTGATTAAAAAATCGCTCCAGTCGCGCTGCGAGAGCCAAAAGAATACTCCTGTTATCCATGGCAGGGGCGCCTCTGCCCCTCTATCCATTCCCGGCCGATTTAGCCGGTGTTGCGCATTCCGGCGGAAATTCCCGCCATTGTAACCTTAAGTGCTCGTTCTACCAGCTCAGGAACCTCCCCCTTGCCTTCACTCTCCCGGTCACGCCTCAACAATTCTGCCTGAAGATAGTGCAAGGGATCTGTGTAGGGGTTGCGAACGCGCATGGAGTGAGCAAAAACCGGCTCGTCTTCCAGCAACTTGTCCTGTTCCTTGAGTTCCAGCAAGCGCTGAACGCAGCCCTCAAGACGAGCACCCAAGCTTACCCCGAGCGCTCTGAGCTTATCGTCGTCCAGCAGAGTTTTCTCATAGTAACTGGCAATGCGCAGATCCGCCTTGGCCAACACCATTTCAAGCATGTCTACATAGGTGCGGAAGAACGGCCAGCCATGCATCATCTCACGCAAGACAGGCAAGCGTCCCTCTTTAGCTGCATCTTCCAACGCCACGTCGCTGCCAAGCCAGCTGGGTAGCATTAGCCGCATTTGAGTCCAGGCAAAAATCCAGGGAATAGCCCGCAAGCTTTCTACTCCACCGCTGGCTTTACGCCTGGCTGGCCGGCTGCCCAACGCCAGCTTTCCCAAAGCCTGCTCGGGGGTTACCTGGCGGAAATAGGGTACAAAATCCGGGTTCTCCCGAACCACATCCCGATAAGCTTTGAGCGATCGCTCCGTCAACCAGTCCATGGTGTCTCGCCATGCATCTTCTGGCTCAGGTGGTGGTGCCAGAGTCGCCTCAATAACAGCTGTGGTGTATAGCGTCAGGCTTTGCACCGCAAGCTGGGGCAGGCCGAACTTGAACCGGATCATTTCGCCCTGTTCTGTAATGCGGAAACTGCCATTTACCGAACCGGGAGGCTGGGAAAGAATCGCACGATTGGCGGGTCCACCACCTCGGCCAACAGTTCCCCCCCGACCATGGAACAGAGTCAGGTGCACGCCGTAACGACCTGCCACCTGAGTAAGCTTTTCCTGGGCCTGGTATTGCGCCCAGGCAGCCATTAGCTGGCCGGCATCCTTGGACGAATCCGAGTAACCAATCATGACCTCCTGACGTCCCTGGCAGTAGTCCCGGTACCAGTCCACCTCGTACAAGGCGGCCATGCTTTCAGGCGCACTTTGCAGGTCGTCCAGGGTTTCAAACAAGGGCACAACACGCATGGGGAATTTCATGCCGGATTCACGAAGCAGCAAGATGACACTCAGAACATCAGACGGCTTGCTGGCCATCGAAATAACGTAGGAGCCCAGCGCTTCCGGCGTTTGCTGTGCAACCACCTCGCAGGTATCCAAAACCTCACGCACCAGCTCGGAAGGCTCCCAGTTCCGGGGGACCAGCGGGCGACGCCCCTGCAGCTCACGAACCAGGAAGGCCTGTCGGTCTTTTTCAGGCCATGAAAGGTAATCACCCAAGCCAAGATACTCCACCATTTCCGCAACCGCTTCCGCGTGTCGGGTGGCTTCCTGACGGATATCGAGACGAATCAATGGCAAGCCGAACGTATGGGCGCGGCGGATAGTGTCCAGCAAAGCACCTTTGGCTATGTGCTCAAGCCCGCACTCCGCCATTGAGCGATAACAAAGTTCAAGCGGCGCAGTGAGATCTTCATTTTCGAACAATATGCCATTGCTATCGGCAGGCTCTCCGTTGATAGAGGCTTCTGCCCAATCGCGGGTTTTAATCAGCCGGTCACGAAGCTCCGCCAACACATGACGGTAAGGTTCGCGGGAATCGCCGGCAAGGCCACGCAGCTCATCGTTTGCTTGCCACATGGAAAGCTCAGCCCGCAGCGATTTGATGTCGCGGAGAAACAGATCGGCAGCCATCCAGCGCCCAAGCAGGAATACCTTTCGGGTTACCTCATGGGTGACGTTCGGATTGCCATCGCGGTCGCCACCCATCCAGGATGCAATGCGCACAGGCGTTGCCTGCAATGGCAGCCCTTGGCCCGTTGCGTCCTGAAGCGACGTATCAAGATCGGCAAGAAACCGGGGCAGAGCTTGCCAAAGGCTGTTTTCGATAACTGCAAACCCCCACTTGGCTTCATCAACTGCCGTAGGGCGCTCATGTCGAATTTCATCTGTGTGCCAGGCTTCTGCCACAAGCCGGGACAAACGCTCGGTGATGGCATCCTGTTCTGCCGGCAACAGGTCATCGTGATCCAGACGGGCCAAGCATTCCGACATCTCATCGTATTTCATGATCAGTGTGCGGCGTGCGACTTCTGTGGGATGCGCCGTTAGCACAAACTCCACACGCATATCGGCTACACATTTATGCAATGCTTCGGCCGTCACTCCGCTGGTTTTCAAGCGTTCGAACACGCCTGCCAAAGGCTCAACCATAAGGTCCGACTGGTGCCCGCGCTTGCGACGAATACCATGATACTGCTCAGCCAGGTTCGCAAGGTTAAGAAACTGGTTGAAGGCTCTGGTGACCGGTAACAGCTCATCATCGCTTAATTTGCCCAGAAGTCTGACCAGTCGCTGACCAGAGCCGCTTTCCTGCCGGCGGTCCGATTTGGCAGCAGCCCGGATTTCCTCAATTAGGTCATAACATTCACGGCCGGGGTGTCGCTGTATGCTCTGCCCCAGCAACTCGCCCAGCATTCGGACATTTTCTCGGAGATCAGGGTGTAGCTCGGTCACATTGGCGTCCTTATGGATTGACGGAGACAAAGTAAACTAACGATACTAAGGAACGACTGGAAAAGTCTATTGGCGTTTAGATGCCTGAGGAGCGACCATGAAAGTCACAGATCTGCCCAAGCAATGGGAGCAAAAGAAAGAGCCTGCAGAGCGCACTCATGAATACAGCCTGAGGCTTCCCCTTGGAGACGCTGCAAGAGTTGCAGCTCTGGCCGAGCTTTACCCCGATCGCAACGAAAGCGACATTCTCAATGACATGGTGGCTGCCGCCCTGGACGAACTGACCAGCCGAAATCCGCTAAAAGAAAAGTTGGGCAAGCATAAGCTGTAGGTGTTTAACTCCAGTTTACCGATGGCGAGCGAGCAATCAGGCTACAGATTCGATCTGGCGAGCCTTCAGGCGCTTGATATGCTTTTGGCTAAGACGCACAAATTCCGGTGTAAGCCCTTTGTCTTCATACAGTTCAAAGCCATCCTCGTCAAAGGCAACTACCTGATCCCCCTGCACATAGGGGAACTCAGCTTCAATCTCATCAAGCGCCACCGTTATCAAGTCGCGCAACAAATCCTCAGGCGATTTCAGTGGGTAGAGGCTCGATAAGGCCTCAAGTTGCTGGTGATGATGATCAGACAAAGCCATAAGGTGGGTATCACGAGTAAGCTTTCGGCTTGCGTGCTTGTCCCAGTAACTGACCAGATCTTTTATTTTCATCAAACCTGACTCCTGCATCCTGTTGGTGAAACTCAGAGCCCAAACAGCGCTCCTGCTTCAACCAGTGTAGACGAAGCCAAGGATCAGCTCTTCTTTTCCACACCTTTGACTGACTGCCAGATATCATCGAGTGCTTCGAGCGTTTCCCCATCAAAGTCGCGGCCTTCTTGAACCAGCGCCTGTTCAATGGCCCTGAACCGTGCCTCAAATTTGTGATTGGTGCGCCCAATTGCCTGTTCCGGGTTAACCATCATAAAGCGGGCGAGGTTCACACACACAAACAGCACATCGCCCAGTTCGTCCTCAACGGCGTCGCGCTCACCCTTCCCGGATTCGGCGGCCTGCCAGGCCTCTTTCAGCTCATCAATCTCTTCATGGAGCTTGTCAAAAACAGGCTCGATATTTGGCCAATCAAACCCGTGCCTTGCCGCCCGCTTCTGCAATTTCTCCGCACGCACCATCGCAGGCAGTGCCCGTGCAATGCCATCAAGCCGGCTTGGCGATGGCGCATCCGCTGCGTCTGCTTTTTGCGCCTGTGCCCGTTCTTCCGCCTTGATACGCTCCCAACTCTCTTTGATCCAGGCTTCGTCCGGCCGGTTATCCGGATCAATACGGCTTTCCAGCGTACCCTCGGGAAAAACATGAGGGTGTCGCCGAACAAGTTTGCGCACCAGGTTATCGACCACAGAATCAAAATTGAAGCGGCCTTCCTCATCCCCTATCTGCGAGTAGAAGATCACCTGAAACAGCAGATCACCCAGCTCATCCTTGAGGTTTCCGTAATCCTCCCGCTCAATGGCATCCGCCACTTCGTGGGCCTCTTCCAGCGTATGGGGCACGATGCTTTTGAATGTTTGTTTTGTATCCCAGGGGCAACCGGTTTCAGGGTCACGCAGCCGGGCCATCAATACTTTCAAATCGTCAATGGAGTAAGTCATGAGCGCTTACGCCTGACGTCAATAATATTGGGCAGGTTACGAATCTGGGCCAGCAACCGCGCCAACTGTTCCAGGCTGGAGATTTCTACCGTCACAATCATGGTTGCGGTGTTGTCATCCCGGTTCGTCATGGTATGAAGCGCCAGAACATCACTCTTTGACAAGGACAATACCTGGGTAATATCACGCAGCAGACCAGACCTGTCGTAGGCTTCGATTTCGATATCCACCGGGTAAACAGAGGCTTGCTGGCCACCCCAACTCACTTCAATAATCCGGTTCGGCTCGAATTCCTGCAAGTTCAGGAAGGTAAGGCAATCCTGCCGGTGAACCGTTACTCCCCGCCCGACGGTGATGTAGCCACCTATAGCGTCCCCCGGCAGAGGCTTGCAGCACTTCGCCACCTGGGTTTTCAGCTTGCCTACACCCAGTATGTGAATATCCGATTCGGTATCGTATGGCTTACGGCGCTGGGCAGTCAGCTTCAGATCAAGCTGTTCCGATTTCGGTTCCAGCATTTGCTGGGCAACATTGGCCACATGCGCCGGCCGCAGGTCGCCTGCACCCACTGCAGCAAACATATCTTCGGCGTTGTGATAGTTTACTTTTACCGCCACCTGGCCGAAATCCACGTCGTGCAACGACAAGCGCCTGAGCTCGTCTTCAATGATGGCGCGCCCATCGGTCACGTTACGTTCGCGATTCTGCTGCTTGAACCAGTGAGTAACCTTGGCTCTTGCACGGGACGTTTGGAGATACCCAAGACTTGGGTTCAGCCAGTCCCGGCTTGGAGCGGGATTATTCTTGGAGGTGAGCACGAATACCTGCTCCCCGGTTTTCAGCGGGTAGGTCAGCGGCACTATCCGGCTATCTACCCGTGCACCGCGGCAGGCGTGGCCTATCTCGGTGTGCACCCGGTAGGCGAAATCCACAGGAGTAGCGCCCTGCGGCAAATCAACCACATGCCCATCGGGCGTGAAGACGTATATCCGGTCTGATACAACGTCCGTTTTAAGATGATCAGCCAGCCCGGAGAGATCGCCCAATTCCTCCTGCCACTCCAGCACCTGGCGAAGCCAGTTGATCTTGGCTTCATAGCCGGATGCTTTCTGATTTTTATCCGTACCCTTGTAAAGCCAGTGAGCACACACTCCCAACTCGGCATCTTCATGCATGCTGTGGGTGCGAATCTGAACCTCCATTACCTTGCCATCAGGCCCGATAACCGCCGTGTGCAGAGACTGGTAACCATTTTCCTTGGGGTTGGCCACGTAGTCATCAAATTCATTGGGTATGTGGCGCCAGAGTGCATGCACAATCCCAAGTGCCGCGTAGCAGTCTTTAACTTCCGGCACCAGTATGCGCACAGCTCTGATGTCGTACACCTGAGAAAAGTCGATGCCCTTTATGCGCATTTTCCGCCAGATGCTGTAGATATGCTTGGCGCGACCGGAAAGTTCAGCGTTGATACCAGAAGCTTTCAGCTCAGCCTGAAGCGTGCTGATAACACGGCGAATATACTCCTCGCGATCAAGGCGTTTTTCATCCAGAAGCTTTGCGATTTTCTTGTACGCAGTCTCATGGAGATAGCGAAAGGACAGATCTTCCAGCTCCCACTTGATGTGCCCGATACCCAGGCGATGGGCCAGGGGCGCGTAGATATCAAATACTTCCCGGGCCACCCGCATGCGCTTTTCTTCCGGCGCATTCTTGACCCCGCGGATAGCACAGGTGCGTTCCGCAAGTTTGATTAACGCCACCCGGACATCATCAATCATGGTGACCAGCATTTTGCGGACATTGTCCAGCTGGCCCTCACTTTGCCCAAGCACATTGCCTTTAAGCGGATGATGAATCGAGGAGATGGCTGCCATTTGCTGAACACCGTTGATCAGCATGGCCACTTCGTCACCAAACTCCTTGCGGATAACCTCAAGAGCAACTCGCTCTTCCCGTACTGCCCGGTAGAGAATGGCGGCAACCAGGCTGGTTTGATCCAAGCGCAGCTCTGCAAGCACCTGAGCCATTTCTATGCCAATGCGAAAGCTGCTGGAACCAGCCGCCCACAGGCGGTCTTCACGGTAGGCCTGCAGATCTATTTCAGCAGCTTTTTCGCAAGCCCTGCGGAATTGCGCCACATCATCCAGGTGGGTCTGCGATGAAATCTGCTGAACCCAACCATCGATATCAATCTGGCCATCGCCATCCACTGCGTAGTCTTCGCGAACTTTTACCATATCTGTTTTGTTATTCCTGGTGGTTCACGCAGCAGTCCTTTGCTGCGCACAACAACATTCATTGTCAGTCGCGCTCAAACAGCGCAATCGACTCCACATGCGTGGTGTGAGGAAACATATCCATCACTCCAGCACGTACCAACCGGTACCCATTTCGGGCCATTACACCCGCATCCCTGGCCAGGGTGGCAGGGTTACAGGACACATACACAATGGTCTTGGCGCCGAATGCGGTCAGGTACTTGCAGATTTCTTCTGCCCCCGACCGGGGCGGATCGATCAGGATTTTATCAAACCCCTCCTGCGCCCAGCTCTGGCCGGTAAAATCTCCGTGCAGATCCGCGCCGTGGAACGCTACGTTCGTAAGCCCGTTCAGTTCCGCATTCTCCCGGCCCCGCACAACCATCGCATCGTCGCCTTCAACGCCAATCACCTGCCCGCCCTTGCGCGCAAGTGGCAGTGTAAAGTTGCCTAACCCGCAGAACAGATCCAGAACCCGCTCACCTGGCTGCACATCCAGCCACTCCACGGCCCTGTGTACCATGGCCTTGTTAATATCTGCATTGACTTGGGTAAAGTCCATGGGATGGAACTTCATGGTCAGGTCGAAGGCGTCAAGCCGGTAGCTGAGCCGCTCATCCTGCCGGCCGGCCGATTCCGGCCAGATGCGATGAACAGTATCCGGCCCTTTCGGCTGCAGATAAATATGCAGTTCGTGTGCCTGACCAAAGGCAATCAGTTTTTCCTGGTCGCCACTGCTCAGTTCATCCATATTGCGGAAAACCATAGCCGCTGTATCGTCGCCACAGGCAATCTCCACTTGGGGAATGCGGGCATAGGCATCCATGCTGTGCAGTAACTCGCGCAGCGGAACAATACGCTCCCCAATGCGCGGGTCCAAAACCACACACCGGTCAATATCCGTAAGGAAGCTGTTGCGCTTCTCCCGGAAACCAACCAATACCGACTCGCGAGCCTTCACATAGCGCACACCCATACGCGCCTTGCGCCGATAAGCCAATGTGCTGTCAGGGCGTAGCGGCTCAATCCACTCCTCAGGCTCTATACCGCCAAAGTGCGCGAACTGTTCACGCAGTGTGTCTTCCTTGAAGCGGATCTGGGCATCGCTACTCATGTGCTGAAGACTACAACCACCGCACAGATCTGCGAACTCGCATGGAGGTGTTTGGCGGTCCGGTGCAGACTCCAACACCTCAAGAGTACGCAGCTCATCAAATTTGCTGCGGCTGGACACCACTTTGGCCATCACCGTTTCACCGGGCAAGGCACCATCGACAAACAGGATTTTTCCATCCTGACGAGCTATGCCGCGGCCATCATGGCTTAGCTTGTCCACTTCACAGCGTACGGGTTCCGTAGGAAGTGCCTTCCTGCGTCGTCTGCTCATAATCTGTTCTCTTGGTGTCGTCAGCCAGGTTCAGGTGTTTGGAAACACACCCGTGGATAAATAGCGGTCGCCGCGGTCACAGATAATGGCTACGATAATGGCGTTTTCAACCTGGGCAGACAGTCGAAGTGCAGCGGCAACTGAGCCGCCGGATGATACGCCACAGAAAATCCCTTCTCGCTCAGCAAGCGCACGCATGGTGTCCTCGGCTTCTTGCTGGCCAATATCGAGTACCTGATCCACCCGGGCAGCATCGTATATGCTGGGCAGGTAAGCTTCAGGCCAGCGGCGGATGCCCGGTATGGAAGCACCCTCTTTTGGCTGCAGGCCAATGATGCTGATATCCGGGTTGCGCTCTTTCAGGTAACGGGACACACCCATAATAGTGCCAGTGGTGCCCATGGAACTGACAAAGTGCGTTACCCGCCCCGCCGTCTGCTCCCAGATTTCAGGGCCTGTGGTGCGGTAATGCGACAGTGGGTTGTCCTGGTTACTGAACTGATCCAGCACCTTGCCTTTGCCTTCCGCCTGCATTTTCAAAGCCATGTCTCTGGCCACTTCCATACCTTCTTTCTGGCTCACGGTAATGATCCGGGCGCCGTAGGCTCTCATGGATGCACGGCGCTCTTCGCTCATGTTGGCCGGCATAATAAGTATCAGCCGGTAACCCTTGATGGCGGCTGCCATTGCCAGAGCAATACCGGTATTACCGCTGGTCGCCTCAATCAGCGTATCCCCGGGCTGAATCTCACCGCGACGCTCCGCTTCCTGAATCATTCCCAGAGCAGGTCGGTCTTTTACAGAGCCCGCCGGGTTATTGCCTTCCAGCTTTGCCAGAATTACATTGCTGGTCTCGCCAGGAAGACGCTGCAATCGAACCAGAGGCGTATGCCCGACATAATCTTCAACTGTTGGAAAATGCATATGAGAACCCTGTGGTACACTTTTGCGTGGCATGATACGCCTTATGGCCCCGGTCGCCCAATACAGCTTCTCGCTAAAACCATGACTGGAGGCTATATGAGCAACGTATTTTTCGGCTCCGCCGGCTTGGATACTCAGAACATCCGCGCCCGGATGACCTACTATTACAAGGACGTAACCCGCCCATAAAGGTGGCGTTAAGTTATTTTTCAGGAATTTCGTATGCGACGTTGGGGCATTCGCAAAAAGGTGCTGGTGGTTACTCTGGTTCCCACCCTTATCACCACCCTTATGCTAGGGATGTTTTTTACCTATAGCTGGGTTAACAATATTGAAAGCCTTCTGAAGGATCGTGGCGAGTCACTCTCTCGCCAACTCGCGGCTGGCTCAGAATATGGCCTGTTCACGGCAAACCGCAGTCTGTTGAGCAATCTTTCCAGCGCCCTGCTGGAAGAGCAGGACGTTCGCTCAATTACCTTCTTCGACAGCAACCGCCGTCGTTTACTGCACACCGGACCCGGCAGTTCAGACAACCTCGACAGCAAAGAGCTGATCAGCGAAGAGGCAAGCCGGATTACCCGCAAGACCAGTACACGTTTTGTGAACCCTGTTTTTCTCCAGGATCTGATCATTCAGTCCATCCACGACCAGGGCTCACAGCAGCCCTCCTCCGAGCAAAGGCAGCCGCTTGGCTGGGTGGCAGTGGAGATGTCTCATATCCGTACGGAAAAAGAGACCTACAAAGCCTTACTGATTTCCCTTCTGCTGGTTCTGGGTGGCGTTATTTTCAGTTTACTGATCGCCCTGCGCTTGAGCCGTGCCTTCACCGGGCCAGTGTTCGAGCTCAACGAAGCTGTCGCAAAGCTTAAAGAAGGCAAGCTGGACACCCGCATTCATACCAAGGCTGGCCCGGAATTCGAGCAGCTTGAATCTGGCCTTAATGCCATGGCAGAGGAGCTGAGCAAAGCCCAGGCCGAAATGCAGCAAAACATTGATCAGGCCACGGAAG
>Ga0209075_1000690_pt1 | contig 32692 bp, 24 predicted proteins | sample Stecom2011_FD_187523 | JGI IMG/M metagenome (GOLD analysis project Ga0209075, IMG submission 187523) | Agricultural soil microbial communities from Utah to study Nitrogen management - Steer compost 2011 (SPAdes) (version 2) | ecosystem: Environmental > Terrestrial > Soil > Agricultural land...
TACGACTTGTGTTTTTTATGTTTTGTAAAAAGGAGTGTTTATACCATCTCTTTCCAATCAAAAATATAAACAGGTAATCGGTCAGGAATCTTAATGGAAATTAATTCTTCTCCATTCTTTTGAACCAGTCGATTTTCTTCCCATTGGTAAACAGTTTTCTTTTTCCCTTTGGTGTGGGTGAGTTCTTCAAAACCATAAAACAAGAACTGATGGTCTCCAACAGCAACAGTGCGTGAACCTCGAATTTTGGTGGTAATCCCCTGATTGTATTTTAAGGTGATTTCATCAATTAATTTATTGTATTCTCCACCAATTATGGTGAGGTTTTCTTCCACTTCGTCTGTCGTTGCTAAGAACAGTCTACCGGGTGTTTTTTCTAACTTGTCGACAAAATCATTCGGCATTACATAAATTAAAGCACCTTCAATATGGGGGTAGTGGTCAGTGTTGGCTTTGATGTAGTTTTTGTCATCACCGATTATAACTCTGTTGTACACCAAGAAAGCCAAAAGTACACCTGTCATCATAAGTACAATGTTAATGATTACTACAGGAGTGGTGGGGAAGTTCAAATACAAGAAGTAGGCAGCTACGATAAAAGGAATAACTGTCAATAACATCAAAACAAATGCGGTGAATTTTTTCATGAAACAAATGTAATGATTTCTTAGCTTTGTACGCAATGTTAAAATGCGATTCACAAACATATAAAGATTTAGAGCTCGGCAAACTGCAAGAAATTCTTAAAGAATATTGTATTGGTCCCTCTGCTCTTAAGATTGTTGAAAGGCTTAAGCCTGTAAAAAACAGTGAGGAATTAATCAAGTTTCTCAATCAAACCAATCAGTTGGTTGAAATTCGTCGTGAAGGTGAAAGTTTTCCGCGACTTGATTTCGAAGAGCTTCAAGGTGAAATTAGAATGTTGCCTGTTCAAAACGCAAGTTTGCCTCAAGAAAGTTTTGCCCGTATCCGTATGGCTTCTTCAATGGTGAATGCTTTGCTGTATTTCTTCAATAAACGAGATGATGATTTCCCACATTTGATTGAGTTGTTCTCTGATGTCGAATTTACAAAAGAGATCATCGAAAAAATCGATACCATCTTTGATAAGAACGGAATTGTAAAAGACAATGCCTCTCCAGAGCTGTCGTATATACGTCAACAAATGGAATCGGTGAAAAGAAATATTCATTCGACTTTTGATCGAAGTATGCGCAAATACCTAAAGAAGGGGTATTTAAGTGATACCAAAGAAAGTTTTTATGATGAAAGGCGTGTCTTAGCTGTCTTGTCTTCCTACAAAAGAGAGGTGGATGGACAGGTAGTAAGTAATTCCAAATCGGGAAATGTGACCTTTATTGAACCTGGAGAAACAATTCCTTTGAATAAAGAGTTTGAACAGTTAAGGGATGATGAACGAAAAGAAATTTTTGTGATTCTTCAGCAGTTAACACGAGAAATGTTGGCTTATTTACCCTTGATCAAAGAATACCAACAAGTACTGACCAAATTAGATTTTATCAATGCCAAATGTCGACTGGCTTTGTTATTGGATGCTTACCTTCCTTCAATCAACGAGAGTAAGTCTTTTGACTTGATCGATTGTTATCATCCTTTATTGAAATTGAACAATGAGGCCTTGGGTAAGAAAACAGTCCCCCAACGGATCTCCATGGATGAAAATTCAAGAATGTTGGTGATTTCTGGACCAAATGCAGGAGGAAAAAGTATAACCTTAAAAACAGTCGGCTTGCTGCAGTTAATGTTGCAGTGTGGATTGCTCGTTCCTGTTCACCCCAACAGTTCAATGTGTCTATTTGATGCCTTGTTGACGGATATTGGAGATAATCAGTCTATTGTTGATGAGTTGAGTACCTACTCTTATCGATTGAAGCGCATGCGATACTTCCTGAAAGTAGCCAACGAAAACTCATTGCTTTTATTGGACGAATTTGGAACAGGTTCAGATCCCGATTTGGGTGGTGCATTGGCGGAAGTGTTTTTTGAAACTTTATATGATAAAAAATCATTTGGTGTTATTACCACGCATTACAGCAACATAAAACTAAAAGCTGATGAACTTCCGGAAGCTGTCAATGGTTGTATGTTGTTTGATACGGAAACTTTAAATCCTTTGTTTAAGTTTTCAATGGGACAACCAGGGAGCTCTTTTACCTTTGAAGTCGCTCAGATTAATGGAATACCAAAGAAGTTGATTAATCGGGCCAAATCTAAGTTAGACAGTAAACGTGTTCAGATGGATCAATTGCTTCATGAATTGCAAAAAGAAAAATCTTACCTCAGTCGTTTAACAAAAGAGCATGTTTTAGCGCAAGAAACAGCCGAGGAACACCGTATTTTCTATGAGGAAACCAAAGAAAAGTACGAGAAGAGGTTGGAAAGCCTGAAAAATAAAGCGGAGGAAACAAGTAAGTTGGTAAGCTTAGGAACCAAGTTGCAACAATACATTGATGAGTATAAAGTACGTTCTAAAAAGAAGAACGTTAATGATGGTTTGCTACAGGATTTGAAAAAATATATTGCAATGGAAAAATCTAAAATAGAGGAAGCCAAGCAAGAGGTGCGTTTGAAGAAACAAGCCAAGAAAAAGAAGAACCCTAAAAAAGAAGTCGATCAGTACCAACAAAGTAAGATCAAAGTAGGAAGCAAAGTCAAACTGATTTCTACAAAACAAGTAGGAGAAGTTGAGGAGATTAAAGGGAAAGATGTAACGGTTTTGTTGGGTTTTGCACGGATGAAAGTAAAATTAACTCAATTGATTTGGGTTTCTTAGTTGTATGAATTTGTATCTTTGCCCCATGAGCAAAGAAATTACAATAGCTATAGACGGATGGTCGTCATGTGGGAAGAGTACATTAGCAAAAGCCTTGGCGAAAGAATTGGATTATATTTATGTCGATACAGGTGCTATGTACAGAGGGGTCGCGTTATATGCGATGAGACAAAATTGGATCTCACGAAATCATTCAGATGTCAACAGAATTATTGCTGCTTTGCCAAAAATCAAAATTAAATTTTCTAACAAAGGGGGCGGAGAAGCCGACCTATGCCTGAATGGAGAGAATGTGGAGAAAGAAATCCGCACGATTGAAGTCTCTAATGTGGTCAGTTTAATTTCTAGAATTAAAGAGGTCCGCGATTACCTTGTGAAACAACAAAGGATATTGGGCATTGGTGGAGGAGTTGTAATGGACGGTAGGGATATCGGTTCTGTTGTTTTTCCTTTGGCAGAGCTCAAGTTGTTTGTTACCGCTGATCCTGAAATTCGTGCGCAACGCAGGTATGATGAATTGATTGCTAAAGGAGATAAGGTAACTTTGGATGAGGTGAGGGCAAATCTTCAAGCAAGAGATGAAATGGATTCTAACAGAGAAGAAAGTCCATTGATTCAAACAGAGGACGCTATTGTTTTAGATAATTCAAACCTAACGCCAGCAGAACAATTGGAAAAAGCCTTAGCATTAGTAAATAAAATTAGAAAGGTGTAACATATTTTATAATTTTTGTTATAATTGTATGCAAGCACTTCAAATTTTGTAGTGTTTGTCTATAAAACCAGAATTATAAAACTATGCTCAAAACTATAATCACCACAATAACTTGTGCTTGGATAGGCGTATCCTGTGCCCATGAAATTGACAGTTTGGAAAATACCAACAAAAGGATTGCTCCAACCGTTAATTTAGTTGAATCTCGTTTCCTTAATGATACCGTAAACTTGCATTATGTGAGTAATATTCAGTTGTTTGAACAAGAATGGGATCGCCTTGCACACCCTGTTTTCTGGAAAACAATCATGACACTTTCACCAGATTCTTGTGTAATTAATATAGGTGCAACACGAGAGATTGTTGAAGTAACTTCTCTTGAGCAGTGGGATTTGAGAACTGATGAAGAAAAAGATGCTTACCGTGACTCAATTCGCGTTAGTAGAGGTTTGGACAGCGAAGCAAAAGTTTATATGACAACTGGAAAGAAAGATTTTTATGCTTTTGACCATGTCTTGCCAACAATTTCAAGAGGAGTGGAGGTGTTTAAAGAACAGAATGTTGACCCTTGGTATGCTCAAGCGATTCTTATGATAGAAAGTCCTGGACGACTGGCAAAATCTAATGCCGGAGCTTATGGTTCTTTTCAGTTGATGGCTGGCGTAGCAAGAGCGCAAGGTCTTACTGTCAACCGATATGTGGATGAACGAAAAGATTTTGAAAAATCAGCTATTGGAGCGAGTAGACTGATTTCTAGGGTTTGTATTCCTGAGGCTAAAGTTATTTTAGACCGTCATGGAATAGCTTACCACGAAAATGATTTATGGTTTAGACTTTTTGTAATGCATATTTATCATGCCGGAGCAGCAAATGTTTCTGGTGTAGTCAATAAAATTAACCCTTCAACAGGAGGTATGGATTTAATTCAAGCCATGTGGGTTACGGAAAATGGTAGATTTAGAAATGCTTCACAAAACTATACGCAAATTGCACTTGCTGCAATGTTGATTTTTGAAGAAATGATTTGGGATTGCTAAAAGCATCACTAATCTACTATCGTTTCTAATTCTTCTTTGCTCAATTTTATTGTTGCGATTCGATTAAAACTTCCCAATACTGTAGTTTGAGTTAAAATAATTAACCCTTCATCCTCAGTGAGGGAAAAGTCTGCAGCACTGAGTGGTACACTCTGTCCAATGTATTTTAGTGCCTTGGGTTCATCGCTTCCTTGTGGGTAAAAACTCAACTGAAGTTGATTGCTTTTTGTAGTCGCAAGATAAACAGTATAATTCTCACCATTAATCAAGAGAGATTTAATCAATACAGGTTTTTGTGGATCTAATTCTGATTTTCCTTGCGCAGGAATAGATTCCGCAATGTCAATTGTTGTAGGAGAAAGGCTTGCATTCGGATTAAAGTAAAGGTTACTGAATGAAAATCGCGCCAATGCGTATTGATTTCCTCCTAAAGGCATCACAGCATTTAATCCTCCATCAAACCCAGCTCCGTTATAAACTCCAGTTGCATTTAGGTTAGCACTCATAAATACTGTTGAAAAACTGTAATTATTGAAACCTGTTAATAGTACATTGTTGTTTTCTGGTGTTACACTGACTGAAAATGGAAACCGTTTTCCTGTATAGTTGATGTGATGAACAATCTTGTCTTCAACATCGGTGTAGATTTGTACGCTTCCAAAGTTTTGTATCTGTGTCATCTCTGCATCAAGTTCAATAATTCCTGTCTCATAAGTAGCTCTATTGTAATTTTGAATGTATACAGCGTCTTGATTGTCGTGGACATACAAAGGATATTGGATTTGAGTAAATTCTTGGACATCCGTGGCTTGTTCTGCTCCTTCGTCAACTTTCATGATGTAGGTAAACAATCCAACAGCATCCATACAAACAAAGTATAAAGCCCCATTTCTTTCGATTAAATTGGGGACGGCATTGACATAATTAGAGGGTAAATCATGCTTCCAAAGAAATTCTCCTGTTTTGTCTGTTTTCATTATGTGAATGTTCCAACCGTTGTATGCGCTGAGGATTAAGTATCCATCATCGCTGGTGCGTTTCATGCTCAAAGGGACATAGTTTTTATTTCCATCCTTATCATCATAGATTTTTATGAATGATTCTTCTGGTTTGTATTTGTCTTTACAACTGGAAAAAAATAAGCCCAACACTACTAAAAGTATCATTTTGCACGGAATGGTATAACAGAATCTCGTATTTTTCATATTTAATTTTAATATCTTCTTCGTCTCAGAATGTTAGTAGTTACAGAATGGTTTATTGGAATAGATACTGTAAATTGTACATTCCAGTTGCTCAATTTAAATTGATCCATGACGTCTAAATAAGGCAATGCAAATCCTGTTTGATCTATATATCTGTTTTCGTCTTTAATGATTTTGAAAAAGCCATATTTAAAATTACTTTCTAGTCCAATGGTGAAAAATTTAGTGTAATAACTGACTCCCAAACCACCGATTAAGCCCATGTTGAACTTCCGCGTATGATCGGTCATTTCAACCTTCCCTGAAGATGAGGTTTGGTTTTCTGTTTCTTCACCATCAATAGTGTTGTCGTAGATAATTTCTTTTCTGGCTTGATGTCTAAAATCGAAAAATAAACCACCTTGTACAAAAGGAATCAACTGCGAGTTGGTCATGTCCCACCTGGCCATAACCGGAACAGTAAAGTAGGTGATTTTCTGGATGTGATGCATTTCACGATCAAGATTTTGCTGTTCTATGGTATCGTTCCAAGAATAATCTGTAAAGTATTTGAACCCTTGAATTTGATAGCCAAATCCTGCATTAATTGAAATGGCATTGGTGAAATTGTAACTGTAAGAAATTCCAAATTGCGCTCCTGTATTTTTACCAAATTTATCATAATCTTTTTCAAAGTCTTCGTCTGTTGAGCTTAAGACGGAATAACGTTCGGTAACTTTTGGAATCGAAAAGTTGAGTCCCGCGGAGAACTCGAAATAGGATTTCTTTTCTTTATGAACAGAATATCTCTGACCGAGAGAAAACTGTGCAATTAAGCATACCAATAAAACCAATGGTAGTTTGTTGGGTTGAATCATTTTTGTAAGATTACTTTTTTAGTAATTGATGTAGTGTTTGTTGTTAAAACGAAAATATATGTTCCATTTTCGAAATTCGATAAGTCAAAGTCGGCGCTATGTTTTCCCTGGTTCGTATTTCCTTTAATTAAGGTTGCAACAGAACGACCCGTCAAATCGATGACTTCAATTTCAACATGAGAAGCTTTGTGCAAATAATATTCAACTGTTGTTTTTGAAGTACTCGGATTAGGGAAACAGTTCATCCATAGGTTTTCTTTAAAAATTTCACTTGTGCTCAATTCTTTACATTTAATGTAGTCTATTCTGTTGGCCGTAAAATCTTGGAATCGAACATCATTGATTACATCATCTGAGGCTTGGAACCAATCTTTTACAATAGAGCTATACACTTGACGGTAATCGTGTTGCATAGGAATATTTCCATTTTGAAGGTTGGATAAGTCTGGGTTTTCTCCAAAGACTCCCGGGTTTAAACAAGTACCAAAAACCAACATTGGTGCTGCGTTTCCGTGATCTGTTCCATAACTTGCATTTGATGCAGCACGGCGACCAAATTCTGAATAAGTCATAGACAATACTCGGTCTGCCAATCCTAGGTTGCCTAAATCATCATAAAATGCTTTTACTGCAGAAGAAATATGATACATTAAGGCAGCATGCGACCCCATTGAAGTGTTGTTCGATTCTACTTGATTGGCATGTGTATCAAAGCCACCGATACGACATACAAATATTTTAGTGCCAATTCCACCGCTTAACAAACGAGAAATAATTTTTAATTGTGGCGCCAGGGGATTATTTATGGCTCCTGGAGGGGCGATAAATGGATATTGTTCTGGGTACACAGTTGAAGAATTCGCTCCTGCATTATAAACATCTTTTAATCGTTGAGCATAATTATTTGATTGTTGCTCGATTTGCATCATGTATTCGATTTCATCTCCTGCGTGTGAGTCAGGATAATTCACCGGAGAAGGACCGCCAACACTATTAATTAAATCATAGAACGCATTAGGGTTCTGAATAGAAAGTCCTGTTGGAATTCCTTGGTCACGATGAAAAGCCAATGATACTCCTGTTCCAATTTCTATAGCTAAAGGGTCTGGAAAGTTTGAATTGGGATATCCTGTTGGATAATCTGGATGGTAGTGTTCGATATATCTCCCGAGCCAACCTGAACTTTCATACTCGTCATAGCTGACACCCATTTGCCATATATCTCGACTTCGGAAGTGAGAGCCGTTACTGTTTTCGTAAGATACATTTTGAATTACCGCCAAATGACCATTGTCATACATTGCTTTAGCTCCAACCATGTCTGGATGTAATCCGACCAGTTTGTTGTCCGGTAAGGACAAGTCAAGTGGAATGTATTTTCGTGAACCAATTTGAGGAATGGCAATATTGGGTCTTAGGTTATAGTAGTTTCCATACTGGTCGATGGGAATAACCATATTTAAACCATCATTTCCTCCGTGTAATTCTATAAGAATAAGCACGCGGTCATTCAAGCTGTTTTTTGCAATGTGTTCTAAATATCCATTCCCCTGAAATGCATGCAATGGCATACCATTCAATTTAACCAACATTCCTGATCCCATAAGGGCTGTTAATCGTGTAAAGTCTCTTCTATTCATAGTTCTTGGCTTAATAGAGTTGGTATTCTGGTGATTGCATCATTGCTAAGGCTAAGCGCTCTAACTGAATGCGCACATTTGTATCGTCATTGGTGTTGATGTAATTGTTCCATTCAATGGACCAATTGATAGGGGATAACTGATCAAGTAAAATGGTGTCTTTAAAGTAATCAAATCGTTCTGTTGTCAGTTGAATCGGCAGCATCCATGCAACAAGTTCTTGCATTAATAAATTCGAATCAGAAGGGTCTGTACAATTGTCTCTAACAAACTGCACGAAATCAAGTTGCATTAAAACCGCTCCGTTGCCATCGGTAAATCCATTGATAAGAAATTCTGCAAATTTATATCGATTGGCCAGGTAATTTGATGAAATCCAATAGCGCTGAAAGTCGGGCACTTGAAAATAGGCATCATAACCTGCAACGTCGTATGGCTCTAAGAAATTCAACCCTTTAAGCTCTAACTGGTTCAGTAATTGACCGTACAAGGTGTAATGACGTTCAAGATCCGTAGTTTTATCAGGTACTTCTAAGTCAAACAATCGCATTGTGCCGACCAAAAGGTCAAGAGGAGATTTAATTATTGCCCCAATGTTATTGTCACTGGTTTGTACTGAATCAACATCATAGAAATGTTCACTCGCAAAGAGTACTTCTAACACAGAGGTGATTTCAAAATTATTTTGTTCTAAAATTAAGGCTAAAGGTTCAATAATATCGGCTTCTATTTCTGGAGTGATTTCGAAATAGACAAATTCTCTATACACTCTTCTGCAAATATTCTTTGCGGTGTGAGGAGAGTTGAAAATCATGTCAATGACGTCATCTAGTTCGTCATATACTGATTGGACAGTAGTATTTCCTCCAGTGACGTTGGCCGTTTGAATTAATTGATTATTAAAAGCCGCTGAAAATTGCTTGTCTGTAACATCATGCTGTGATGAGATTGTTCCATTTCCTTTAACCTTTCCTGTAGGTAAATTGGTGACAGGGTCAATGGTTTGAAAACTTGGATCAATTCCCCAACCAGTTAATGCCTTAGTTAGTGCTTTTACATCATCTTCTGTGAAATTGGTATAATCTTCTGGACCTACTTGATCGCCTTTTCCTACGGTGAATAACTCCAAGAATTCACGTCCGAAATTTTCTTGAGGAACGCCTTTGATGTTTAAATTACCATCCAAGTGAATTAAAATGGCGTTGTCTATACAAATGGCTTTGGATAAGTCTTTATAATTCCCCAAGGCATAAAAGCGCAACAAACGTAAATAGTCCAAGGAGAATTGCGGGATGTTTTCAACCCTAGAAATAATTAAAGGAAAATGCGTGTGGTAAAACCAAACCATACGATCGGTGAGATTAGCGCCAGAAATACGCATGTTTTCAATCCACCAAGCACTTGTAAAATCACTTAGGGTGTTGGTAAATCGATCAGGATGTTTTGTATTTGGATAAACCCAGTCCGTTCCACTCAAATAATCTATGGGTAAATCTGGAGTTGGCTGCACCTGAATCAATTGTTGAAAAGCCGCTGCTGGAGTCAGATTTGAAAAAGTTTGAATATCTGCTAAAGTAGGACCAAGTGTTGCGCGGCGCAGTAAATGAGCTGCATTCTGAGCTCCAAGGGTTCCACTAATAGGATTGAGAGATGCCATATTGAATAGTTTAATTCAAATATAGATTATTTAGTCTTAAATGCACAAGAAAAAATAAAACATTGATTGTCAATGGGGAATGGAAATAAAGTCAGATGTATGACTGAAATGCTTCGATTGAGATTAGATATTCTACTACTGATAATGAGTTGATGAAGAGATGTTTTTAGTTTATTTTATCTTTTCATTTTTTCTTTCTTTCATGCGTAAAAAGTTAATGGTTCCCACCATGGTCAACAAAACAGGGGCAATTACAACACCGAGATAAGGAATAAACAATAATAGTGTAAAGACTCCTCCTGTTAATATCATTTGTAGTGGGTGACTAAAAGCATAAATCCAACTCTGGAGAACACTTACGTCGTGACGTTCTAAGGAATAATCATAGCTGTTAAATCCTGTAAAAAAACCAATTAAAATGGCGGAAACCAAAGGAGATAAAAAGGAAAGTCCTAGCATCCATGCAAAAAACACCCACGAGATGTAAATGATAAAATAAAAGATACCTCCAACAATTACAACGCCAATTGTTCGCAATATATCATTGAAGAATTTGGACCAGTTGGAGTCAAATTTTTGACCTGTTTCATGGGTTTCAATTTGCTCGCTTAACATGGTATGAAAAGGGGAGAGCAAAGTGATAATGGTAAATTGAAAAATGAAAATAGAAAAGCTATTCACCCAACCAAAAAGTGTTTCTATTCCAACAGCAATGAATGATCCGATCCAAGGAATCTTGGAAAAGAACCCTAAAGAACCTCCCAAGGAACTCAATCCCCAAGTATAAAAGTAAAAAAGAATAGCAATGACTAAACCAGGAATAAAGTACACCAAGAACTTCCCTTGGAAAAGAAGAGTTAAGGCTCGTTTAAATGCATAAATATGGTCTTTAAATGCTGTCATTAATTAGGTGTAAACAATTTTAAAATTAGCACGATTATTCCGAAAAAACCAATTGTTCCCATGAAAAATAGTTTTCCACCACGGTAGCCTTTCGTGTACCAATACCAGCTGTTGAGGCCTCCAAGGACGAGTCCTCCAATGAAAGCGTATAAATAATAGGATGAATGCATTTTCTTCGTTTCTGCAAGTGTAATTATTTTTCGTTACTCATTCAGTGATTTTTGTTACGCTTATGGTATCTCAATCGCAATTCCAATGACACATATATCATCAACTTGTTCTTCGTTTTCTGCCCAATCTTTCATTGCTTTTTCGAGTGCTTCTTGTTGTTTTTCCATCGGCATTAAATGATGTTCTAAAATCAGCTTCTTCATTTTCTTGACCATGAATTTCTTTCCTTTTGGACCTCCAAATTGATCAGCATAACCATCAGAGCTCATGTAAAAACGAGTTGTTGTTTCTAGTTTGAATTCATGCAACTCATATTCTTGATCTGACGGTGTAAATCCTCCTACCGCTACTTTTGTCGCTTTAATCTCTTCAAGTTCTTCATTTTGAATCAACCAAAGTGAACGATGTGCGCCCGCATATTGAATGGTATTGTCGTCATGATTGATGGTCAGAATTGCAGCGTCCATTCCATCTCGTGTAGCTTTTTTACTCTCATCTTGACGCAATGATGTTTTTATCCCTTCGTTTAAAAAGCTTAATATTTTTGCAGGATTGGTGATGCCTTTTTCTCCAACGCAAACGTTAAGTTTATCGACTCCAATCATCGACATAAAAGCTCCTGGGACTCCATGCCCAGTACAGTCCGCACAAACGACAACTGAAATGTTATTCCTTCTGTAGTACCAGTAAAAATCACCGCTGACTACATCTTTCGGCCAAAACAAGATGAATGAATCGCCCAATTGTTCTAGCATTTCCTCCTTAATGGGAAGAATTGCATTTTGAATTCTTTGTGCATAGTTGATGCTGTCCTCAATTTCTGTTTTTTGAGTGAGAATCTCAGACTTTTGCTCTTCTAAACGCGTGTTTTTTTCTGCAATTTCTTTTGTTCGCTCGGTCACTGCAATTTCTAGTCTCTTGTTTTGTTGTTTTAAGCGATAAGAAGCAATTCGAACCACGATGTAAATAATGAAAACCAAGAGAATAATGTATCCGATAATGGCCCATGCAGTTTTGTACCAAGGTGTTAATACTGTAAATGAAATATGATCAATTGCTGATTCTTGTAAATAAACATTTCGTGCTTTTACCTTAAAGGTGTAATGTCCATCTGGAAGATTTGAAAAATCAATTTCGTTTTTATTCGACCAAACAGACCAATGCTCATCATACCCTTCCAAAAAATAACTAAATTCTAATGGTTGATGATCCTCAAAATAAGGGGCGCTAAATTGAATTCTTAAAAAGCTTTTGTTGTATTCAATTTCTATGTCCTCAATAGCATCGTGTGAATTCCCACCAAACAGCATTTCTTTATTTCTACCGTATATACCTCTAATTATTGCATTGAAATTGTTCTTGAACGGAACTTGTCCATTGATGTCGTAACGGATGAGTCCATCAGATGCTCCGATCCATAAATAAGGTTCTTCATGAGAATGATAAAGGGTGTTGATTCTGCCTTTCTTTATTCCCCAAAAAGGTCTGTTGGTAAAGGATTCTTCGTTCTTATTGTAGACACCAATATTGTTTTCAATGCAATACCAAGTGTGTGCTTCATCATCATGCAGATAGAAAAGAGCATTGTTAATCGTGCTATCTCCAAATTCTTGAGGCATAAAGAAGGTGTATATTTCACCATCTAACTCTGTTTCATCAATGTTTAATATTCCTTCTGTAGAGCCCAAAACTACTTCTCCATTAAGTTTTTGTGGAACTACGATATGGTCGCTTGGAAGACCTGAGTCAACTCCTGAAAATAGCTCGTAGGTATAATGCTGACCTTTACTTATTTTTAATACCCCTTGACCATGAATCCCTATCCAATAGTGACTCACATTGTCTTTACTGCTTTTTTCAATTCCAGTGATGGTCGTTAAGTTTTCTTTAATCGAATAAAGTAGGTCCATCGTCAATAAATGGTAAATGTAAATGCCGTTTAATCCACCCGTAACCAAGATTTGATTCTCTTCATCTATATAGGTGCTATTGGTGTTGTAGGGAGTCGTTTTTTTGATGCTGAATGGCTCTTCTGTTAAATCAGCAGTATACAATCCTTCGCTAGTGCTCACAAACAAACGATGCTGATAGATGTCAATGTCCCAAACTTGATAGTTAATGCCTTCTATTTTTTCAAAGATTCTTGAAAGGGATTTATTTTCATGGTTTAATCTAAAAAGTCCTTCATTGGTCCCAACAAAAAGAAAATCCTTTCCGTTTACTTTTTGATGTGCAACAGCTTCAACTCCTCCATGAATTCCTTGTTCATTAGAAAAATAGGAAAGGCGTGACTCTAAATTGATGAGGGATATTCCATTGGCGGTGGTGATCCAAAGGTTTCCATCTTCATCGGTGAATTGTTGACTGATGTCATTAGAAATCAATCCCATTCGTTTGTCAATTCGACCTAATTCTCGACCTTGTTTGTCAACGATGATAAGTCCTTTTCCTTTGGTCAATAAACTTATTCGATTGTTGTTGATGTTTTGAGCGCCAAAAATGAGGTACTCCATCAATGCTTCATCATTGCTAGATGAGATTTCTGAAATAATGTTCTGTTTTGTATTCCATTGGTAAAGTCCGACTTCTTGAGTAACGATGATTTGAGTAGATTTTTCGTGGCCTTTAACGATACCAAAAACACCAAAGAGTTCAAATAAATCTGAACCTTGAACTTTGTTCCATTGATTGTTTTCCCAAGTCATCAATCCAATGCCTCGCATACGGGCAATGATTTTTCCATCTACCTCAAAGACAGTATGTGCGGTGGAAGGCATGTCAAGCAGATGCACTTTATTTTCTTTGTACAGAAAAATTTGCTCTTCACTGTGGAAAAACACACCTTCATCATTTTCATAAATACTCCATACTTCATTGAAAGGCGTTTTTGCTCTAACTGTTGAATCAACAAGGGAATGATAACTTAATTGTCCTTTACTGTTGGGTTTTAAGTACCCAAAATCACCCATAACTCCTACAAATATAGTACCTTCTGAGGAGTAGTGAAGCGCATGACAAACCCTTGTAGGAACAACTGGTATTGCTCCCCAACGACTCCCATCGTAAGTAAGGATATTTCCTGTATTTCCGAAGTACATAACACCTTTGCTGTCTTGACAAATACCTAGGTTCTCTGGAGCAAATTCACTTCCATAGTCTGCAGAGGTGTAATTGGTAATTGGAGGGAAAATGTTTTGTGAAAAACCAGCAACTCTCAATATCAAAAAGAGTGCAGTAAGTAGGTATGTGATAGGGCGTTTCATGAATGCAAAGTAAAGAAAATCAGTTGAATTTTGAGCCATAACCAAGAATTTTGATAAAAGAATACATTTTAAGGAATAGGAATCTCTAAATTAGTTCAATAATTTAGTGGATTATGAAAGACTTGACAATAAAAGAAGCCATAAAACATGTAGCAAAATTTCACAACAGTTTTGGTATTGAAAACAAAGAAGTGCCTACTGCAGTTATTGGTGAAGATCAGTTTATGTTGCGCCACCGCTTAATGCAAGAAGAGAACAATGAGTATTTGGAAGCAGCGAAGAATGAAGATTTAGTTGAAATAGCTGATGCTTTGGGAGACCAACTATATATTTTATGTGGAACGATTTTAAAGCATGGAATGCAAGATGTCATCACTGAAGTTTTTGAGGAGATTCAAAGGTCTAATATGAGTAAATTAGATACCGATGGGAATCCTATTTATAGAGCGGATGGCAAAGTGCTTAAAGGAGAAAATTATTTCAAACCCGACATTCAATCAATTTTAGAAAAATAAATATGGCTTTCAATATTCGAGTTTACGGCATATTAATAAATGAAGATAATGAAGTGTTACTTTCTGATGAACGCCGGTTGGGTCAGAAATTCACAAAGTTTCCTGGGGGAGGTTTGGAATTGGGTGAAGGAATTAAAGATTGCTTGATCCGAGAATTCAAAGAAGAATTGGAAATTGCTATAGAAGTAGGAACGCTTTTTTACCTCACTGATTTTTATCAAAAGTCAGCCTTCGGAAAAAACGATCAAATTATAAGTGTTTATTATTTCGTTTTAACTGATCAAATTCATGACATCAAAACATCAAAAATTGCATTTGATTTCTCTGAAGAAGAAGTCGAATCGCATCGTTGGAAGAAGATTGAAGAGTTGAAGAAAGAAGAACTGACTTTTCCTATCGATCAACTTGTTGCGAAAATGCTAATAGATAAAAACCATTAATTACATTAATCTTTTTTGAACATAAGCGTTAATCTTTTCATAAAACTGACTAGGCGTATATGTTCTCCAAGAAAAATCTTCTAGTTCTCCACCAGAAACAAAGTATTGGTCCAAATGGATTTCGTTGAACTCCTGTATGACGTGATCATGAAAGTTCACTAAGGCAATGTAACCATCATCAAGTTCATCAAACCATTCTTCGTAATAACAGTCGTCTGAATAGTGGAAATTGAGCACGTTTTCACCAATGAGAATAAATTTGTCAATTCCTTCATGCATTAGGTGCTCTACAATATCTCTTTTAAGCATCATGATGTCGTTGTTGATGGCATCGTTCCATTCACCAATAAGTTCAATCACCGTAAAACCTTCTTCATAGTCTGTAAATAAGATCTTGATAAATAAGGTTGGAGAACCAAAATTATCCCACTGCGGATGCAGGAGGTAATTGTATACCACTTCAGAATACTCAAATTCACTATATTCTTTATTGTAAAAAGGAGAGCGTTCATCTTCAGATGAAACATAATGGTCTCTCCAATTAAAATAAGGCTCTAATTCATGCATGTTACAAAGTTAAAATAAGAAAGGGATGAAGTTCCATTTCCAAGATGAATTCATTGATGGTTTATGTTTCATTGGATAGAGTTGAGCAAAAACCTTCACTATAATGACAATTCTAATTTGATAACACCAGTTGCGTAAATTTGTTTTCGAAACTCAAATGGAATAGAATTTTAATGTATCGAACCTGAAATAGACACTATCTTAATGGGGCAGAAGCAAAATTTCCTTCTGCTTATTTTATTCATTGCCATTTCATAGGGGTTTTGATTCGGCTTAGCTGGTGTGGAATGCTGAGCAATCTTATGGCCTCTGCCTATATTTATATTCTGAATGTAAAAGGTCAGAAGGAGTGTTTTGTCGCTTAAAACCAAAGGTTTGTTACAAGTTCAAGAACAATTAGTGGTGAGAAAACGGGGAATCAAAAAGAGAATATATATATTTATCAAATCAAAAACAGATTATAACAAATTAAAACCGAATAGATAAGATGAAAAAACAATTGTTTTACCTTTTTACAGGAGCCTTAATATTTTCTGCCTTCATTGGTTGTAAAGCAAAAAGCACAAGTGAATTGAATTCCAAAGTCGCGAAATTTGTGAGCAACTCAGAAAGCGTGGTGAGTTATGGTTACATAGACTTTAACGCGATTAAAGATAAATCAGCCTTAACGGAAATTCCAGATCTAGGAGCGTTTATTACAGATCAACTTTCCACGATTGAATCGGCACTAAAAATGTCAGATAAAATTCATTTTGCACTTGAGGGACCTTTAAATAATGATGGATTGCCTAAGGTTGCTTATGTCTTTATGAGTGTAGAGAACACGGATAGTCTTCAGGTCATGTTTGAAAAAACAGGACTTTTCTTCGAGGAAGAAGGCGATTTGATGGTGTCTTATGAAATGAATATGGCAGTAGGATTTAACGATCAAACAGCAGTGATGGTTTCGGCCAACTTTGGAGATGATCCAAAAGGATTATTGCTCAATTCGTTTGCTGCTTTTGAATTGAAGGAAGCAGATGAAAGAGTAACAAAAATTCTTGCAGAACCAACAGATGTCTTAGTGGCTTCTCATCTTGAAAACTTATATAAGACTTCTAATACATCACTGAAAAACTTATCAAAAGAACAGCAAGAAGAAGTTGAAGATCTTGTTGATGATGGACATTTCTTTTTAGCCCTTGATTTCAATAAAGGTGATTTAACTACAAGAATCAATATTTCTAATGTAAGTGATGAATTAAAGGAAGCTCATTTCTTTAAAAAGAATGGTGCAAGCGAGATTACTAAAAGTATAGGGCCAGGGACTCCACTAGTCGCAATGGCTTTGTCTTTTGATGTTGATAAATTAGAAGATTTAATGAAGCGTTTTTCTCCAGATTCAGACCAATCACTATTTGGTGTATTTGGAACACAAGGAAAAATGATTGAATCAATTGTGGGGGATGAATTGTCTGACATGATGAATGGTAATGTAGGAATGATGATTGGAAGCGAAGAGCCTAAAGAGGACTTGGTAGGTATGGGAAGTATTCCTAATGTAAATCTTTATCTTGGGTTGGGAAAGGACACGGAAAATATGATGAATTTATTGCAAACCTTTTCTGAAGATGGAGAGGTGGTTGATTTAGGAGATGGATATTACCAATACAATCAGTCAATGATGTTGATCAAGGACAATGCTATTGTGATGCATAGTGAAGACGAATCAAAAGAATCTTTCAAGGTTGATGCTATGGATGCAGTTTCAGACATGGAAGATTTTGGAGAAAAACCATTCTCTTTCTATATTGACTTGAAAAGGTTTGAAGGTTCAGAACTTGATAGAACAGGAGGTCAGTATGATATGTTACTTCGCCTTGCAGATCATTTTTCTATTGTTGGTGACAACGAAGAAGTAGTGATGAAATTGGTTTTGAAGGATAAAAACGAAAATATATTAAAGCAAGTTGTGAAATCCTTTGAGGAACAACTTAAAGGACAATTGGGGAATCTTTCATTTTAGAAAGTAGTAGAAAGATCGATTAATTATTTCAAAAGGCACTGAACTGAATGGTTTGGTGCTTTTTTTATGAAAAAAACAGATTGAAGATAATCAGCAACTTAGGCACTAATGCTTATGAAAAGTGAAAATAAGTAATAAATAGTATAGGTTTATTTTGGTGGAACACGATTTATTCAGTAGTTTTATATCACAAACGATCACCTATTAGTGTTCGATTCGTTTGAGGTCGCAAGACCGCCCATGTAGCGTTGTTTGAAGCTTAAAATATTACAATTAGAACTGTACTTGATTTATCAATGGCGGGCCTCCCTAAGTCGGAAACGAAAAGGATAACCCAGAGGATTACAGAAATAAATCGGAGGTTCTATACATGTCAGTCTGAGGTTTCCAGATTTAAGCTACATGGGTTTTTTTATATCCTCCCTTTTTTACGAGTTGTTTGGTGAATGCTAAGTTCACTGTCTTATGTTTTTTTAATGTTATTTCATCAGCCAGTAACAAAACATTATTCTGAACTGTATGAAGGTCTGATTTCCTTTTTAAAAGGAACTGTTTTTTATTTAGGAAAATTATAGACTTCTCTAATAAGAACTTATCTTTCTGATTTTTAGGAATCTAGTGTTTTCGGGCAAATTGAAAATAAAAAGTATATTTCACAACAAAAAATGCTGTTTTGTAACATATTTTTCATACTATTATGAAGAATTAATTCATTTATAATGAATGAGTTAAACTAACTGAATCACATGTTATGAAATATCAGCGAAGAAATATCTCCATGGTCTTTGGTGTTGTAATGTTCTTTTTTAACAATGTACAATCACAAATCTATGTTGATCAGAAGGCCACATCAGGAAAGAATGATGGGAGTTCTTGGGAGAACGCATTTACAGATTTCCAAAGTGCTTTAGACCAGTCCGTTTATCAAGATACCATTTGGGTGGCAGAGGGCGTTTATCACCCAACTCAAACCCTTGATGATGCAAATGTTCAAGACAAAAGAAACAGAACGTTTCATGCAGCAGATAAAAACCTTATTATTTATGGTGGGTTTTCAGGTAGCGAAAAACATCTTGATGACAGGGAAATAGGGGACCATGTTACCACCTTTAGCGGAGATTTCAATAACGATGATGTCATTTCAGACAATAGTTTTGAATTGAGTATTTCAAATAACATTGAAAACGCTTATCATGTCTTTATTTTAGCTGGTGTAGAAAATTTAAGGATGGATGGAGTCAATATTGTCGGTGGAAATGCTGACGATCAAGGAGAGTTTCTGAATTATGGAGGACTGCTTTTTGCTTCTTCAAAAGGGGGTGGAATTTACCTAAGAAATAACTTGTCTTATGCTAAGGTTAACCTTGTAAATTGCATGGTGAATGGAAATGCTTCAAAAAATGTTGGCGGAGGTGTGTTTGTTGAAGCTAGTGATTACTCTTCAGTCGGTTTATCCAACTGCCTTGTGTCAAATAATATTTCTTCTACCCAAGGTGGAGGATTGTATGCAACTGCTTTTGCAGGTTCTACTGTAAACTTAAACAACAGCATGATTTTTAATAATTCATCTTATACTGGTGGTGGCGTTTATTCTTTATCAGCTCCATACTCCAAAGTTGTTGTAAACAATAGTTTTATTTCCAACAACTCGGCAGAAGTCGGTGGTGGAATTTTTTCATACTCCCAACAATCTTCAGTTGTAGAGGTGAATCTTTCAACGATTAACGAAAATTCTGGATTTGATGCTGCAGGTGGAATTTTATCTGCCTCAGAAATCTCATCTAAAGTTTCAATTTCAAACAGTAGTGTATCAGATAATTCCGCTTTTGAAGGTGGTGGGATTTTATCAGAATCTTATGATTCGAATTCTTCTTCTATTGTAAACATTAATAACAGTTCGATCATTAACAATTTAGCACATGAAGGTTGTGGTGTTATGTCTATAAACTACGAATCTCTGGCGTCGTCTATCATTACCGTGGAAGAAAGCATTATTTGGACAAGTCCTAAAGCAGGTTCAAATTTGTCCAACAACGGTACTCCAAAAATAGTTTCTAAAGGAAATAACATCTTTAGTAATGCACCTGTTGGATTTATGACTTCAGACTCAGTGAATGTATTAGATTTTAATACAATTTCAGCAACTTTGGATGAACTTACCTTAGCAGATATAGAAACTTCGGCTGGTGGAAGCGATGTGAGTAATGCAATTCACACCCATGATGATCCAAGTGCTAGAAAGTCATCTTTAGATGTTGAACGCGAATATAATACAGGAGATCATATCGTAATTGAAAGAAGAATGCAAGAAAGTTTCCCTGTTGATCTATTGAATAGTGATTATTCGGCATCTGAGGCACCGCAAGGAATTGTTGTAAATACTATAGGTTTGGAAGACTACATGGGCTTATCAGAAGTTGTGGTAAGAAAAAGCCCCAATAGCAATGAGTTGAATATTATTATAAAAAATCTAACCAATGATCAGTATGTTGTGGAGTTAATTGATGGTTCAGGAAGAACACTTTCAGAACTTTTAATCAATAACAATTCTACAAACCTCAATATTGATGATTTTGAAGATGGTGTTTTTTTATTGCGTATTTCTAACCGTGATCGACACAGTTATTATCGTGTAATTAAAAACTCAAAGTAGCAGTCATTAGATAAAGTTCGTTCATCTACTCTTCATCCTCAATCCTCTCTTTCCTTTATGGAATTCAGATTAACATGTGAAAATTCTAAGGCATTTCAAGCTCTTTTAAGGTTAAAATCATAAATTTGCTTCTTTATCGTTAATTTGAATAATCTCCATTAATTAAATAGAACCAATTGAGGTCACTGTTCGTTATTTTATTGCTAGTTATCTCCTTCACTGCTGTTGGGCAGAGGTCGCTGTTTTTTTCCGAAATGGACTCCTTGAAAATAGGTTATCGATCAGGAGGGGCTCAACTAGATTCAATTGATGCCAGTTTTATTGGTAACTACAACCTTCGTCCAGGTGGTGGATACGGAAACCTTCATGAACGCCATCTTGCAGGAAATACTTTTGTGAGTCCGGCTGGTTTTAGTTACTTAACAACTCAACAAAAGGTAACACCAAAATTTACAGGATTGCCTTACCTCGGGTTTAGATATGCCTTTGGATCTTCGATGACTCAAGATTTAGACCTTGAATATCACCAGTTTTTTAGACCTCAAACACACATTCATTTTCGCTATAATAGAAAAACGAGTAACGGTTTTTTAAGAAACAGTGATTATAAACTCAATGATTTAAACCTGAAGTTCTTTCACGCTAAAAATCGATATTCAACTCACTTAGAAGCTTATTATGGAGCCCATGAAATGACGCAAAATGGTGGTATATCCACAGACTCTCTATTGCGTGATTTTGAAATTGAGTTCACCCCAGTGCAAAGAGAAAACGCACGCTCTCGCATTAGAAAACTAGACGTGCAGTGGGACAATTATATGAGATTTATCGGTGATTCTATTATCGGTTCTGGATTTAAAACCAGACATCAATACAGTATTGTTGGACGTGAATATACTGAACAGCTAACGGATTTAACAATAGTTGATACCTTCTTTGTAGATACGAATGGAACGACAAGAGATCAGTATCAAACCGCTCGATTTTCAAATGGTGCAGGAGTTTACTTTAACTCACCCGCTTTTCAAATAGATGCAACATTAAATCACAGTTATTGGAGAAACCAAAACTTGGGAATCAACAGAGATACAAACGAGGTCTTTTTGCATTCTAACCTTTGGACTGCTTTAGGTGAACGATTGGATTTACATAACGAGTTTTATTTTAACTTGCTTGGGGCAACAGGGGAATTGAAAAATTATACCCAGATGAATTTTCAAATGCTGAAAAACTTGTCGGTGAAGGGAAAACTCAATTTTGAAAACCTTTATCCAACACCTTATCAACGCTTCCATACAGCCAATTATTATCAATGGAGTATTGACAACTTGGAAATGCAGCAAAAACTACAAGTTGCGGGGAGTATTCAGCTTGGTGAAACACAGTTTGTAGAGGCAAACATAATGTGGACGAGTGTTAACAATGGTCGTTACTTTATAAACAATCAATGGAGACAAGATACTCTAGCCTTGGTTTCCATTGGTGCTTTTCAGTTGAAAGGGGGATTAAAACTTGGTCAATGGTCGTTTTATCCTTCGGTAACGTTACGGTTTAACTCAGCCAACTTCAATTATCAACCTGTTTTCTCTACCTTAAATAGAATTGCATTTACGACCAAGTTGTTCAAAGCCCAAAAGTTAGGAGTATCGCTAGGTGTTGATTTAGGATACGAATCGGGGTACCAGTACATGGCTTACAATGGCGTTTTAGACATTCTTCAACCGGTGCAGTCTGTATATAAAACCACTGATTTGCTTCAGTTAAATGCTTTTTTTGCGGCCTCGATTGAAGAGTTTAGGTTTTTCGTGAAAGCTGAAAATTTATCTTCCTTATTTCAAGACCCAACAACAAAAATTGACTTGGATTATCCCATTATGCCCTTCTTAATTCGTTTAGGAATCACATGGGACTTCTTTAATTAATGCTTTCTTTTTATTCGGATCGGGGAAAAAGTAAAGTAAAAGTAAGGGAAGAATAAATAAGTCAGAAAGCACAGCAACCACCAAGGTGATACAAATCATTAGTCCCATGTAATAGGTTCCCATAAAACTTGATATCAATAACATCCCAAATCCACCGATCAGGATAACAGAGGTCAATACAATTGCTTTACCTGTGCTTAAGTAAGTGCTTTTTAGTGCGTAAAGTTTTGATTTTCCACGTTTCAGTTCAAGTTTAAAATTACTTAAGAAATGTATGGTGTCGTCAATTGCAATTCCAAAAGAAATGGTAAATACAATGGCTGTTGTGATTTTTAAATTGATACCAGAAAAGCCCATTACCCCAGCAATGATAATTAAAGGAATGATGTTCGGAATGATGGAAATAAGGAGCATTCTAAAAGAACGGTAGAGAAGGGCCATTAGGATGGAAACAACCAGGATTGCAAAAGATAAACCTTCCACTAAGCTAGAAGACATATAGCGCATATTTCTATCTAAAAGCTGAGCTGTACCCGTTACATTAATGTTGAAATACTGGTCTAAATTATTTTCTGAAATAAATTGATATAACTTTTTATTTTCTTCACTGGCTTTGATGTTTCCCCAATCTGGAACTCCACCATTGATTCGGGTTGTTTGCTCTGTAGAATCCAAAACCGTAGCGATAAATCTTCCCTGGTCTGCAACTTTGAGCATTCTTTTGAATTGTCGAATGTCTTTTTTTGAGGTTGGGACACTAAAATAAGCTGTGTTTCCAGCATGTGAAGCCCTGTTGAGAATTTTCAGATACTGAACCAATGACATGTTAACATTGACCCCGTATTCATTCTGAAGGTATGCATCAATTGTTTCAAGATCCTCCAGTCTTTCGGGATGCCAAATATTATCTGTTGAGTCTTTTAAACTAATCGCAAGTTCGAATGGGCGAACACCACCAAAAGTTGCATCAAAATATTCAAAGTCTTTCTTGACACTACTGTTTGGACTAACATCATCCATGATGTAATTATTGGTCACAATTAAAGTGGCGCCATACGCAAAAATAGCTACGACGATTATTCCTATAAGTGGAATTACCCTTCTATTTCTAATGGTTATCAAGAACACTTTCCTCATGATGGGTTTCCAAAAATTACGGTCTGTTCTTTTTCCTATTGCTGGAACTTTAGTCAAGTAAAATAAAAAAGGCAATGATGAATAGGTAATGATAAAGGCCATGAGCACTCCAATTCCTGTGTATAAACCAAAATCTTGTATGGGAATAATGTTTACAAAAAGTAAAGAAAAGAAACCAATGGAAGTGGTGAGAGAAGTTAAAAAAGTAGCCATTCCAATTTCCTTAAACGCAATTTTTATCGCCTCTAGTTTGGTTTTTTTCTCCCTCAGTAGTTCGAGGTATTTAGAAATAAGGTGAATGACATCGGACATGGATACCACAAACATAATTGCTGGAAGAACAATTAATAAAATATTAATCGGTTTGTCTATCCAGGCCATAAACCCAGCGATCCAAATCATTGAACCCAGTATAACAATCTGCGGTACCAGAAGTCCCCACAATGATTTGAAGCTAATCAATAAGAAAATAACAACAAGAAGTATACTAATGAGGAGGTAGGAGGTCATTTCGTTGAGCATCATTTCGATGTAGTAAATTTGTCCAACAGTTCTCCCTGCCATACGAACATTTTCAAAATCAAATTGGTGGGTAACTGCTTTTACATCCTTGACCAATTGTTCGCTTTTCTTTTTACTTAAATAATCTTTATGTCGAAGGAAAATAGCGATGGCATTACCTTTGGCATTGACCAAAGTGTTGATGAGTTCTTTGTTTTTGTAAATGTTTATAGAATCTTGTTGAAAATTTGTGCTGTCTAAATGAATGTAAGGACGTTCTCCGGTCATTCCTCCGGTGTAAATGAAAGTCTCTTTTTCTCGGGTGATGTCACGGGTGAACAATACATTATCAACAGTGTCTAAAGCTTTTGCATAGGCATTAACTTTTTGTAAGAAGGGTTGATTAAATATTCCGTCCTTTCTTTCTACAGCGATCAATAAAAAATCATTGTCCGATTCAAACAAGGCGCGGTGTTGATAAAAAAAGCTTGTTTCTTCATCTTCGGCAGGAAAAAATTCTTCAAAATTATAATTGAGCTTCGTATTGGGGAGTTGAAGAGCGAAAAAAGTAGTGATCAATAAGACTACAGCAATCGCTAAGTATGCATACCTTTTTAACTTTTTTTCCAACGCTTATGGTTTAATTTCCGTTTTATATGTCAAAGCTAAGGAATATCTGAAAGGAAAGACTTGGACTTTTAATTTTTTATTATTGTTCGATTTAATTCGTTATTTTTGTTGCAAATAAAACTATTATTATGAAAAGAAATTTACTATTAGTTGCTTCTGTACTTTTTGGAGCAAGTGCTATGGCGCAATTCGTAGAATCTAATGCTCCAGCTGTAGGCGACGCTGCTACCTTATACATCGTAGACAGTTTAGCACCAAATTATGCTGCTGAAACAGGTGCGTCAGCCACTTGGGATTATAGTGCAACATTGGGGTATCAAAATGAAACAAGAGATATCCAGATTTTAGATCCTACATCTACTGGGAATGCTACAAGTTACCCCTTATCTACAAAAGCCCAAGATATTGCTAACTTCTTATTGAATTATTCCACAGATGATGCTACAGGACGAGTAAGTCAAGGGTTTGTTTTTACAGAAGCAAGCCTTGGTGAAGTTGTCGCTCGTTTTGAAACGGATCAAGCTCAGTTGTACACTTACCCAATGGACTTAGGAGATGCTGCTATTGTTGATACATATGCAGGAGAGGTGGGTTTTACAATTGGAATTATTCCACAAACGGCGCCTATGACTGGAAATTTAGTTGCTGAAGTTGATGGAAAAGGTACTTTAAAACTATGGGGAAACGATTATACAGATGTATTGAGGTATAAAATTATGGATACGATGCATGTAACTATTACTGGTTTAGGTGCTATGACAATGGCACGTGAGCAGTATGAATACTATGATCATTCAATTAGTAAACTACCTATTTTTGTTCATACGAGAGTTCAGTTTGGTCAAGCTGGTGGTACGCCAATGTCTGATATTTCGTTTGTATTAAGTAAGGACGCACCAACAGAGTTTGTATCTGTAACCAAGAATGAGTTAGAGAAAACCGCTGTTTATCCTAATCCAGCAACTGAAAACCTGAACATTCAATTGCCGTCTTCAATCGAAAGTGCTAATGTTGAGATTTCTGATGCTTTAGGACGTATCGTTTATTCAGCAGCTGTAGATGCTTCTGTAAAAACAGTTGATGTTTCTAACATGAATAAAGGAATCTACATTGTTAAAATTTCAAATGGTATTCATTCAACGACGAAAAACGTTGTGATTAAATAAATCAAGAATTAAAACAGATTGAAAAGCCTGATTTCAAGCAATTGAGGTCAGGCTTTTTACTTATGAATAAGATAAGCTTATAAAGTTATTTTGCCTAGTATTTTTAAATTTCATTTAATTGACTAAATTTGAAATAATTAACTAATTTAAACTTAACACTATGAGAAATAAAATTTTATTGATTGCTACTCTAATAACAGGTTCTTTATCAGCTCAGTTTGATGCAAGTAACGCTCCAGCGTTAGGAGATAGTATCCGACTTTACATTGTTGATAGTACAGCTACAGATTACGCAAACATTACTGGAGATGGTGTAACTTGGGATTACTCAAATTTAATTGACTATAATGGTGAGAGTCGATTGATCGATGTTAAAAGTCCTCAACAAACCGCACATAATGTAACTTTTGTTAATTCTGATTTGGCGATAGAAACCGAAGGAGAAATCATTGCCTTTATTACAGATGATGCCAATGAAAGAGTCGGTCAAGGACTGGTCTTTAATGACGCTGATAATGGTGATTTAATTTTGACCTTAGAGGCTAATGAAGGTTTGTATTATACTTATCCATTTGACTTCGGAGATGAAATTACAGACAGCATCAAAGGTACGGCAACTTTTACCTTTATGAACCAATTGATGAATGCGCCTGCTCGTGGAAAAGTAAGAACTAAAGTTGATGGTAGAGGAACATTGAATATGGGGTTGACTGGCGTCTATACCAATGTGTTGCGATATAACATTACAGATACTATGGTGATCACAACTCCAGTAGCAGATTTTACAGTAATCCACAATCAATATGAATATTATGATCATACGGTGAGTAGCCTACCCATATTTACACATACCTCAATGTGGTTTGGTCAAATTGGAGGAACAGTGCTTAGGGACTTCAATTTTGTACTCAGTAAAGATATTATAACAACATCGCTTTCACAAGAAGTATTAGCAGAAACGAAACTGTATCCCAATCCAACAAGTCAGTTATTAAATATTGAATTGCCTAATGGTATAAATAAGGCAAGTATTTCAATTGTTGATGCTGTTGGAAGAATTGTTATGGATGTTAATATTGAAGATACTTTTGCAAACCTGAATGTTTCTCATTTAAAAGAGGGAGCGTACTTTGTGAAAATTGCATCAGATAACACAGTTGTTACAAAAACATTGATTTTAAAATAGTCATTTTATATTGAAATTAAGCCCTGGCAAGCTTGTCAGGGCTTTTTGTTTTACAAAGAAATAAAATGGAGATGTGGAATTAAGGGATCAATCATTAATTTAATACTTTTATTGCTCGCTGTTTAGACGGCTTTTTCATCTATCTAAATAGGGGAGCCGATAGGGCTTATCTTAGGAAATTGCTTGAAACTATTTTCAGAATTTTCAATCCAGTTCCTTCTTGTTTACCAATAAAAAAAGCAGCCTTAAAAAGACTGCTTTTCACCAACCATAGGTTGATCGATATTATATCATTGCTTAAAAGTTAAAACTCAATCCTAAACTTGGAAGGAAAGGCAATTGGTAAATCTTTTCGTTTGAAACTCTGTTGACATAGAAAATGTTGTCTCTATTGTACATGTTGGTTACTCCACCTTTAACTTCTAATTTATTTCCATTTTTAAACTTGAAGTGCTTTTTTATGGTAATATCAAAACGATGGTAGGTGGGTAAACGTTTTGTATTTAGTCCACCTAATAGAATGCTCAAATCATCAGGGTTTGTTGTTGTATAGTCTGTAGTAATACCGTCATCAAAGTTTTCACCTTGATAATATCCTGCTGTTGGAGTAAAAGGCAAACCAGACCCAAAGTTCCAACGTGCACTTACCTCTAAACTCTTATCTTTTAAGAAAGTGTAAGTAGCCACTAAATTGATGTTGTGTCTACGGTCAAATACTGGTGGGTAGTTTGAGAAACCATCCCAACGATCAGATTTACCTAAAGAGTAAACAGCCCATAAGAACAGTCTGTTTTTTTGGTATTCTAACAATACATCAACTCCGTAAGAAACTCCAGATTCGATTAAGAAATCCTTTTTGTAAATGTCAGGTACGTCGCTGAATTCTTTAGTGTCATCATAAAGTTTGTTGACGTTGATGTTTGAAAGCTTAGGGAAGTACTTGTAGTATCCTTCCACATTCACAGAGAAGGAACGTGTGAAATCGTATTCTACACCAAAGATACCATGCCATGAAGTTTGGATTCCGTTTTTAGGTTCTGTTTCAGCTCCATTCGGTTTTGTAAATGAAGATTGCACGTTTGTGGGGGCTGATAAGAATCCGTAAAATAAAGTAACAATGTCTTTATCTGAAGAAGAAGAAGTGAAGTTTTGCGAATAATAACCTCCAGACATTTTAAAACGTAAGTTTTCAGTTGCGTTTAATTTCACACCTAAACGTGGCTCTGGAATAACTGTTGATGCTGAAGGATAAGCTTGAACACGTACTCCTGGATTAACCACCCATAACCCTTTCACCAAACGGTAATTTAAGTAACCGCTTAACTCGGTATTGTAATTTTCAACTTTAATTTCTCTACCCACTTCGTTAAATGTTTTAAACGAAGTAGAGAATCCTCCAATATTAAATCCGTAGGTGATTTGAGATTGATTTTTCAAGAAGTAAGTAAAATCAAATCCAAGATCGAATCCACCAATTTGACTGGTTCTTGGAGCTTGTCCGTTTTCTTCTTGAAAGAAGATTTCGTAATTCGAAGCATTCAAGTGTCCTTTGATGATTACAGGGTTCGAAGTTGGAACAAGCATGAAGTTTATTCCTCCACCGTATGACTTCCAATTTAAATCTGCAATGTTGGTATAGTTTACAGCATCATTGTTACTGAATCCGAAGGCTGAGAATTTACTTCCCTCTGGACTTTTTATGGTAAACTTTCCGTAGATATCTGTAAAAGTAAAAGGAAGCCCCTGACCGTCATTTGCATGTGGATATAAGCCTGATGAAGTGTAGTCTAATAAAGAATGTTTTGCAGAGATAATATACGAACCTCCGCTTCCTGCAGCATTTTTGTTTTTAAATACTGGTCCTTCTAATACTGCTTTTCCCATAAACGGAGAAACAGATACCAATCCACCATGCTTTTTTAGATCACCATCTCGGTAGGTGATGTCCATAATTGAAGAAATTCGTCCTCCAAATTCTGAAGAATATCCTCCAGTATAGATATCTGCGCTTTTGATTAATTCTGTTTCAAAAACAGAAAAGAATCCTATTGAGTGGAATGGATTGTAAATGGTCATTCCGTCCAATAAAATTTTATTTTGAATTGGTGTTCCTCCACGTACATACAATTGTCCACCTTGATCTCCCGTGCTAACAACTCCAGGGGTTACAGAGAAAGCCGCAAGAATATCGTTTTCTGCACCAAAACTTGGAAGTCTTTCTAGACCTTCTTGATCCAGTTTGTTCACAGACATATCTATGTTTGTTCTTTTGGATTGGTCTTGACCGACAATTGACACTTCTTCAATTTCTTTTACAGCCTCACTTTTTTGAAGTTCATAGCGTAAAGTGGTAATTTCTTTATCACCTATCTTTAATGTATCGGTAATGTCTTCGTGTTCAAGGCTTCTGATTTCAAGAACGTAATCACCGGCAGGCATAGAGTTGAATTGAAAAAATCCATCTAAATCTGTTAGGGCACCGTTGATTTCACTACTTTGATTAATGACAATAGGTTTTAAAAGAACCTTTACATAGCTCTCAGCCTCACCGTTGTCGCTGTTGTATACAAAACCACGAATGGTGTAATTTTTTTGAGCAAGTAGTGCGCCCGATGAAAGAGCAAAGAGGAGTAAAAAAAGTAACTTCTTCAAAATGTTTAGTTTTATTGAGTAATTATCACGCATAGATAATGTTTTTTTACGTTTTATAGCCTGTGAAATCTTTAAAAAGTAGTTTTTGTTTATTGAGGAGTATTTTAGGCTCTAACCAACGATGGATTTTGCCTTGTCCCAATAAACGTCCATTTGTTCCAAATTCATGTCGTCGAAGGACTTGTCTTCCGCATTAAGCATTACTTCCATCTGTTGAAAACGTTTGATGAACTTTTTATTGGTTCTTTCAAGGGCAGTTTCTGGATTTACTCCAATAAATCGGGCATAATTAATCATGGAAAACAATACATCACCGAATTCTTCCTCAACGCGGTCTGTTTTATTTTCGACTTCTTCTTTTAGTTCTCCTAATTCTTCATGAACCTTGGCTAAAACCTGTTCTGAATCGTCCCAATCAAATCCAATTCCTTTTACTTTTTCCTGAATTCTTGCTGCTTTAACAAGAGAGGGAAGAGATCTAGGAACACCAGATAAAACAGATTTTTTTCCTTCCTTAAGCTTGAGTTTTTCCCAATTGGCTTTTACAGTAGCTTCATCTTCAGCTACCACATCTCCATATATATGCGGGTGGCGGTGAACCAGTTTGTCGCAAATTGCATTCAGTACATCGGTAATGTCAAAGGCATTTTTCTCACTCGCAATCTTACTGTAAAACACCATGTGTAACATGATGTCCCCAATTTCACCTTTCAACTCTTCAAGATCATTGTCTAAAATAGCATCTGCTAATTCATAAGTTTCTTCTATGGTCAAATGACGTAATGATTCTAAAGTTTGTTTTTTATCCCAAGGACATTTCTCTCGTAAATCGTCCATAATATCTAGTAGGCGCTCAAAGGCCTTTAATCGCTCGTCCATTTTCGTTTTTTTTCAAAAATAATAGCATTTATTGGTCTTTCAAATAAATTTATGAAAGCCATTCAAAAATAAAATTCGATATTTGCAAGAGAATCAAATCAATACTATTTTATTACGTGAAATTTAAAACAAGTTTAATTCTTTTTTTGTGTTTTTTTACTGTTTTGACGACGAGTTCATTATGGTCACAACAGTATAACTTCGGAATAGGTGCCGAACCTAAAATTGGATACTTGATGCCTCATCGTTCTACAATGGCGCATTTGGTTGAGCAACATTCGTATGCAGTCGAGTTAAGTGGAGTTTTACAAACTGATGGAACAAAACAGTGGCATCATGATTTTAATTTTCCAAAAATCAGTGTCAATTTGTTTTATTCAGACCTGGGCAACCCAAATGTGCTTGGTGAAGCTTATGCTTTTACAGGAGGGATTTACTTGCCTTTTTTTAAACAAAATGGTTGGAGTTTAGGATCGGAATTACAAGCAGGAATTGGTTATGTTACCAAGCATTATGATGTTGATCTTAACCCTAAAAACAATGCCATTGGATCGCATGTGAATTGTTTGTTCAGTTTTGGACTGCGCTTTGAAAAACAGTTTTTACAACATGCTATGGGAATGAAAGTGAGTATGACGCATTTTTCAAATGGGGCTTATAAATTACCCAATTTAGGATTGAACCTTCCTTTCTTGGGATTGAATTACACTTATTTCATGCAACCGATAAACAGAAAAGACAGCGCATCTTTTGAAAGGGAAGGGACTGAATTAAAATCGTGGAATTTCTCTACCCAATTGATTGGTTCTGTAAAACAAATTTATCCAACAGGTGGAAATAGTTATGGTGTGATTGCCTTGACCAATTATGTACAATTTAAAGCAACGCATAAATGTATGATTGAAGGTGGTTTAGATCTGATTTATAATGGTTCAACGGTAGCTTATAATGGTGGAGGTTACAGTAGGGATAAGAATTTCCAAGTGGGGGTGTATGGAGCATATGTCTTACCCATTCATAAGTTTCATATGTTTGTAGCGATGGGAAGATATCTTTATAAACCATTATACCCAGCAGGAATGTGGTACCATAAGTTTGGGGGAAGATTTCAAATCATTGATAAACTTTGGGCAAACATTTCCATTAAATCACATTGGGCAAAAGCAGATTATTTTGAATACGGACTAAGTTATAGATGGTAATGAAAAATATATTCACATTGTTGGTTTTAATGATCGCACTTTCCTCTTGTAAAAAAGCCAGTGAAAGATCGTGTTTTAAATCGAAAGGAGAGGATGGAACTTTAGAATTGCTGGTTGATCAAAAGATTGATAGTCTAAAACTCTATGATGATTTGTATTATACGCTTGTTCAAAGTGCTGAATCAAAGGTAGTATTGTCAGGAGGGGAGAATTTGCTTCCTCATGTTGAAATTGTCGCGGATAACGGAAATCTTTTTATTCGCAACAAAAATAAGTGCAATTTTTTACGGTCCTTCAAAAATAAAATCCACGTTTTTGTCTACGTGGATACAATTCGTGCTATACATTACGAAGGGTCAAGTGAATTAAAGAGTCAGGATACTTTGCGTTCAGATGAATTGCGCTTGACCATCACTGATGGGGCGGGTGATGTCGATTTAACTTTGAAGAACAGTTATACAAGCGCAGTGGTTACACATGGATTTGGGAATTTCACCTTAAGGGGAAAAACGTATTCAACTTTTTTGAATTGTAATACCAATAGCTACTGTGATACAAGGGAATTGATATCGGCCAATTGGCTCATTGTTAATTCCAATACAGTGTCTAATATGTTGATCAATGCAAATACAAATAATCTGCAAGCAATAATCAGACAAAAGGGTGACATCAAATACGTTGGAATTCCGGGGACAAAAACATTAGAGCGAACAGGAAAAGGAGAACTCATAGATTTGAATAATTAAGTTAATTCCCTTAACTTTGCAGTATAAATTATAGAAATAAAACGTAATGGACTTAGTATTAATAGCAATCCTTTTATTGGCCTTAGCATTTGGTGGAATAGCAATCAAAATCTGGGCAAAGAAGGATGGAGAATTCGCTGGAACATGTGCAAGTAATAATCCTGTTTTACAAGAAGAAGGAGCAGCTTGCGGAATGTGTGGTGCTCAACCAGACGAGCAGTGTAAAAGCGATAAGTAAAAGTAAATATT